>Ga0265296_1000056_pt1 | contig 258083 bp, 236 predicted proteins | sample MunlanPumphouse1_FD_189073 | JGI IMG/M metagenome (GOLD analysis project Ga0265296, IMG submission 189073) | Groundwater microbial communities from a municipal landfill in Southern Ontario, Canada - Pumphouse #1 | ecosystem: Environmental > Aquatic > Deep subsurface > Groundwater | place...
GCCTCTATGTCGGCAAGGCCAAGTCGCTGAAGAAGCGGATCGTCCAGTACGCCCAGGGTCGGTTCCACACCCAGCGCATCGGCCTGATGGTGGCCCAGACCCGGTCGATGGAGCTGGTCGTCACGGCCTCCGAGACCGAGGCCCTGCTGCTGGAATCCAACTTCATCAAGAAGCTGAAGCCGCGCTTCAACGTCCTGCTGCGCGACGACAAGTCCTTCGCCGAGCTGATGATCCGCAGCGACCACCGCGCCCCCCAGGTGAAGAAACATCGCGGCGCCCACACCACGCCGGGCCACTATTTCGGCCCCTTCGCCTCGACCTGGGCGGTCAACCGGACGCTGAACACGTTGCAGAAGGCCTTCCTGCTGCGCTCCTGTTCCGACAGCGTCTACGAGACCCGGACCCGCCCCTGCATGCTGCACCAGATCAAGCGCTGCTCGGCGCCCTGCACCGGCCTGATCTCGCTCGAGGACTACGGCGAGCTGGTCACCGAGGCCGAACAGTTCCTGCGCGGCAAGTCCCGCGCCGTCATCGGCCGTCTGTCGCAGGAGATGCAGGCGGCGTCGGACGCCATGGACTTCGAACAGGCCGCCCGCGTGCGCGACCGCATCCGCGCCCTGTCCGCCATTTCAATGGAGAACTCCGTCAGCGCCGACAGCGTGGCCGAGGGCGACGTCTTCGCCCTGCACTCCGACGGCGGCCAGGCCTGCGTCCAGGTCTTCTTCTATCGCGCGGGCCAGAACTGGGGCGGCCGCGCCTATTTCCCGCGCGTGGACAAGACCGACACCGATCCGGAGATCCTGGCCGCCTTCCTGGGTCAGTTCTATGAGGACAAGCCGATCCCGCGCCTGATCCTGTCCAACGTCCGCCCGCACGAGCTGGAGCTGCTGGAAGAGGCCTTTTCGATGAAGGCCGACCGCAGGATCGAGATCGTCCGCCCCCAGCGCGGCGAGAAACTGGCCCTGGTCGACCACGCCCTGACCAACGCCCGCGAAGCCCTGGGCCGCCGCCTGGCCGAAAGCTCGGCGCAAGGGAAAATCCTGGACGAGGTCTGCGAGGCCTTTGGTCTGGAGACCCGGCCCGAGCGGATCGAGATCTACGACAACGCCCATATCCAGGGCACGAACGCCGTCGGCGGCATGGTCGTCGCCGGCCCCGACGGCTTCCAGAAGTCGCAGTATCGCAGGTTCAATATCCGGGGCGAGGATCTGACCCCCGGCGACGACTACGGCATGATGCGCGAGGTGATGCGTCGCCGCTTCGCCCGCCTGGTCAAGGACGAGGAAGAGGGCGAGGACGCTGTCCGTCCCGACCTGCTGCTGATCGACGGCGGCGCGGGCCAGCTGGCCGAGGTGCTGGCCGTCTTGGCCGACCTGGGCCTGGACGACATCGCCGTGGTCGGCGTCGCCAAGGGGCCGGACCGCGATGCAGGGATGGAAAAGTTCTTCATGCCCGGCAAGCCCCCCTTCATGCTGCCGCTGAAGTCGCCGGCCCTCTACTACCTGCAACGGCTGCGCGACGAGGCCCACCGCTTCGCCAACGGCGCCCACGCCAAGCGCCGCTCGATGGACATCAAGAAGAATCCCCTCGACGAGATCGAAGGCGTCGGCCCCGGCCGCAAGAAGGCCCTGCTCCACGCCTTCGGCTCCGCCAAGGGCGTCAGCCGCGCCTCGGTGGCGGACCTGCTGAAGATCGACGGAATCAACCAGGCCCTGGCCGAACGCATCCACGCCTTCTTCAGGAAAAGCTGAAGTTCGGCCTCGGCCTTGCGGCCTCGTGGCCGTTGAGTCCGGATTGAAGCGAGGCTACAGGCGAGTCATGAGCGACATCGACGACGAACTCACCGCCGGATACCGCAGGTTCCGCACCGATCATTGGCCCGCCGCCCGCGCCGGGTACGAAGCCCTGGCCGAGCTGGGCCAGAAGCCGCACACCCTGATCGTCGCCTGTTCCGACAGCCGCGCCGATCCGGCCCTGATCTTCGACGCGGCGCCCGGCCAGCTGTTCGTGGTGCGCAACGTCGCCAATCTGGTCCCGCCCTACGAGCCGGACGGCCTGCTGCACGGGGTTTCGGCGGCGCTGGAGTTCGGGGTCAAGGTGCTGAACGTGCGCCGCATCGTCGTCATGGGCCACGCCCACTGCGGCGGGGTCGACGCCATGTTGAACGGGGCGCCCGACATCTGCGCCGACTTCGTCGCCCCCTGGGTGGCCCAGGGCTCGGCCGTCGTCCGCCGCGTCGCCGAGGAAGTGTCCGAAGATCAGGTCGAAGGCGCCGCCGAAGAGGCCGTCGTCCGCCTGTCGATCGAGAACCTGCGCACCTTCCCCTGGATCGCCGAGCGCGAGGCGGCCGGCGAACTGACCCTGACTGGCCTGCATTTCGGCATCGCCGACGGCGTCCTGCGCGCCCTGACGAACAAGCCGCGGTTCGAACCGTTGGCGTGACTTGCGCAAAGTAGTGGAAAACACTACTATTGAACCATGGAACGGACGATCACCGCGACTGAGGCCAATCGCGAGTTCTCGCGCATCTTTCGCGAGGTGGCGTCTGGCGAGTCCTACGTCGTCACCGCGCACGGCAAGCCGCTGGTGCGGATTACGCCTGCAACCGCCGGCGAGCAGACAGACGATGAACGCGTCGCCCGACTGCACGCCCTTGTGGACGATTTGGCCGCCCTGCCCGCCCGCGCGCCCGGACGCATCACACGTGAAGACGGTTACGCTTGAAACTGGCGCTCGACACCAACGTCCTGGGTTACGCCGCCGGCATCGGTGATGACGAACCCAAGCGTCAGCGCGCGTTAGGGGTGCTGAAGACCCTCGCCAGGCAGAACCTGATCATCCCGACCCAGGTTGCCGGCGAGTTCTACAACATCCTGACACGCAAGGGCGGACACCCGCCGAAGGTCGCCAGGAAGATCGTGCTGGACTGGAGCGCTGGCGTTGGGCTGACCGCCGCCTCGGCCACGACCATGGACGCCGCGCTGGAGGCCGCGGCCTTCTTCAATCTGCAGATCTGGGACGCCTTGATCCTGACCGTCGCCGCCGAAGCGGGCTGCGGCCTTCTGCTTTCCGAAGACATGCAGGACGGCTTCGTCTATCGAGGCGTGACCATCGCCAATCCGTTCGCGGAGACGCTTCACCCGCTGCTCGCGTCCCTGCTGGAAATCCTGCCATGACCACCTATCCGCACCGCGCCAATCCGATCCCGAACATCCTGACCGGCATCCGCCTGTTCGCCGGCGTGGTGATGTTCGCCATGATGGCCGGCGCCGCGCCGGGGGCGCTGGACGCCTGGCTGTCGCCGGACACCCAGGCCAAGTTCGGGATCTGGGCCTTCTGGATCTTCGTCATCGCCGCCTCGACCGACTGGGTCGACGGCTTCCTGGCGCGCCGCTGGAACTCGACCACGCGGTGGGGCGCCATCCTGGATCCGATCGCGGACAAGGTGTTGATCACGGGGGCTATCCTGGGCGTGCTCGCCTCCGGCTCCCTGCCGGGCATCGCCCTGCCCTGCGGCCTGATCCTGTTCCGTGAGTTCGCGGTCTCGGCCCTGCGCGAGACCATGGCCGGGCGGATCGAACTGCCCGTCACCCTGGCCGCCAAGTGGAAGACCACCGTGCAGATGGTCGCCCTGGCCGCGCTGCAGCTGACCCTGTTGTGGAACGCCTTCGGCCTGCAGGAACCGGACGGTTCGCCCCTGTCGTGGCAGCCGGCGTTCGAATCCTTCGCCGTCTTCCTGATCTGGTTCGCCGCCGTCATCACCCTGTGGACCGGCTGGCAGTATTTCCGCGAAGCCAAGCGCCAGATGCGGGATCTCTAGGGCCTGAGCGTCAGACCCGCCGGCGTCGCCTCGAAAGCGGACAGCCGACCCAGATAGCTCATGCCCAGCAGCGAATAGGTCAGGCCTTCCTCGACCACCAGGGCCTCGACCTTATCGACCCGAACCCCCGCGACCGAGATCGTCTTCAGTTCGACCGGCGCGGCCCGCACCACGCCCGAGGCGGTCTGGACCTTGCCGGTGAAGGCTTCCGGCGCCGGATCGACACCCAGCCGACGTGCATCGGCGCGCGTCAGGGCCACCACGCTGGCGCCCGTATCCACCAGAACCTGGACCGCACGGCCGTCGATCCTGGCCTGGGCCCAGTAGTGACCGTCCGGCCCCTTGACCACCTGGGTCGGGGTTCCGGACGCGGAAGCCGCGACAGCGACCTCAGCGGAAGCCGCCATGGCTGTCTCTCCGCCGTCCAGATGACGGATCGTGAAAGCTGTCGCGAACGAGGCCATGAGGGCGACGCTCAGCACGGCGGCGGACTGAAGGTCGATGCGGATCATGCACCCTGCCTATCCGACCCAGGTTGGAATGCGGTGAACCGACTTGGCTGACGAAAGCTTAAGCCCCGACCCGTCCTAGCCCAGCTTGGCCGGGTCCACCCGAGACCGCCGTGACGGCAGATCAGCCATCACCGCCGCCCTTTCCGCGTCGCTGAGCGCGCGCCAGCCGGCGACCTCGCCCAAGGTCCGGAAACACCCCAGACACAGGCCGCTTTCGCCATCGACGGCGCATACCATGACACAGGGCGTGGCGATCGATTTCGGCGGCCCGGCTGGACGCGAGGCCTCGCTCAATGTGACGCCATCAAGAAATATACTCCGCTTGCTGATCGATAAATTTGCAATTTCCGCGAAACTGCCTATCTTGGGCTCTGACGCGAAACGACTGATGGTGAGATTCCATAGGTACGACGCGTCTCTTTTCATCGTTCTGCGAAAGGAGACGCCAAAATGAACGATAAGGAGCGTAACCTCCAACACGCCATGATGTCCTTCGCCCTGTGGGGCGGGATGCTGGTCAACAGTCGGCACATGCCGTCGAACTCGGGACGGGCGGTCAGCCATCCGTCCAACTTCGTACCCTATACGCCCAAGAAACCCTGACGGCCTCGAAAGCCTGACGTGCAGCAGCCCCGGTCCGCGCCGGGGCTTTTGCAATTCCGGGCTTGCGTGACGCGGCGTCGGCGTCCGATGACGGAGGCGGAACGAGGAGACGACCGATGGGCCTGATCGCCGAAACCAGACAGGGCGCGATCCTGATCTGGACGCTGGACCGCGAGACCCGGCTGAACGCCCTGCCCGACCTGACCGACGGCGACGAATTCGCCGACGCCTGCGCCCGCGCCAACGCCGACATGACGGTCAAATGCGTGGTCCTGACGGGCGCCGGGCGCGCCTTCTCGGCCGGCGGCGACCTGACCGCCATGCGAGACCGGCGCGACCTGTTCGAAGGCTCAGGCGCCGAGATCCGCGCCCGCTATCGCCGCGTCGTCCATCGGATCGTCCGCAGTCTCTATGATCTGGAGATCCCGCTGGTCTCGGCCGTCAACGGTCCGGCCATGGGCCTGGGCTGCGGCATCGCCGCCACCGCCGACATCCGCATCGCGTCCGAACGCGCCAGCTTCGGCGTGCCCTTCCTGAAGCTGGGCATCATCCCTGGCGACGGCGGGGCCTGGCGCCTGCCGCGCGATGTGGGCTACGCCCGCGCCGCCGAAATGCTGTTCACCGGCCGCAGCATCGACGCCGAGACGGCCGAGCGCTGGGGCCTGGTCAATCGGGTCGTGCCGCACGACCGGCTGATGGACGAAGCCCTGATCACCGCCGGCCAGATCGCGGCCCAGCCGCCCCAGGCCCTGCGCATGGCCAAGACCCTGATGCGCCAGGGCCGCGACCAGACCTTCGAACAGATCCTGGAGCTGTCGGCCGCCATGCAGGCCCTGGCCCACATGACCGAGGACCATCTGGAAGGCGTGAACGCGGTGCTGGAGAAGCGGCCGGGAGACTTCACCGGCCGCTGACCCGCCGGCTTACGACTGGCCGGCCGGACGCATGGCCTGGTTGGGGCCCACTCCGGCGCTGGCCGGGCGGGCGACGCCCGCCTTCTGGCCCGGCTTCATGAATTTCACCAGCACCCGCTGCCCGATCAGGAAGGGGGTGTTGTCGGCCGAGACCACCACTTCGACCACCCGTTCGTCGGTCCTGGCCGAGGGATCCTCGGACTGCAGCTGTCGGGCGCCGAAGACTGCGGCGCGGCGCAGGACCCGCCCGACCGAAATCTTGGTCGGATCCCCCTCGGGCGTCAGTTCGACCTCCTGACCGACCGTGACATTGGGCAGGTCCGCCTCGACGATCTCGGCCCGCACGATGCGGTCGGTGTCCGGCTCAAGGTCGAACATGGCGGTGACGTTCAGGGTCGAGGCGCCGGCGCCGGGCTGGGCGTAGCGGCGGGCGATCCGACCGTCCATCGGCGCGCGGATCACCGTCAGTTCCTGATTATAGCGGGCCTCGTCCAGACGCGACTGGGCCGTCTGGATCGCGGCCTCCTGCGACGCGAGACGCGCTTCGGCCTGGGCGATCTGATCGCGGGCCTGATCCAGACGCTGGGCGGCGACGAAATTGGTCGAGGCCAGCCGCGACAGCCGGTTGTACTCGCGCCGGGCGGCGGTCAATTCGACGCGCGTCAACCCCAGCTGCGCGCGGGTCTCCGACACAGCCGCAGCCGCGCTCTGCGCCGCCAGACGGGTCTCGTCGTCCTCCTGTCGCGCCAGGATCTGGCCGGTGACGACCCGGTCGCCCTCGTTGACGAAGACTTCACGCACCACGCCGCCGCGACGCGCTGCGACCTTGATCACCCCGCCCTCGACGTCGGCCTTGCCGTTGGCGATGGCGGCGTAGGGGCTGTCGATCTTCTGGGCGGATTCTTTCTCGACCTGGGCCTTCTTGGCCGCCCCGGCCTTGCTGAAGGCCATGAAGCCGACGACCAGGACGATGATCAGGACCAGGCCGATCCAGAGCCATTTGTTTTTGAGGAAGGCGGGCATGACGGTTCAGTCCGTTGGAAAAGGGTCTTAGTGGGACGCCAGCTGGGCGTCGGGATCAGGAGTGCGGCGCTGATCGTCCAGGATCCGGCCGTCCTCGATGTGAATGACCCGGTCGGCCCAGGCTTCCAGGCGCGGGTCGTGGGTCACGCAGATCACGGCGGCGCCGTGTTCGGTGGCGGCCCGGCGCAGCAGGCGGATGACCACCTGGCCGTTTTCGCCATCAAGCGCCGAGGTCGGTTCGTCGGCGAACAGGATCTGCGGGTCCTTGGCCAGGGCGCGGGCGATCGCGACGCGTTGCTTCTCGCCGCCGGACAGGGCGTTGGGCCTCTGGTGCAGACGATGGCCCAGGCCCACTTCTTCCAGCGCCGTTGTGGCGCGCTTCTTCGCGTCCGCCGACGACAGCCCCTGATACTTCAGCACCGTCATGACCTGCTGCAGGGCGGTCAGGGACGGGAACAGGTTGAACCCCTGGAAGATGAAGCCGCAGTGGTCCAGGCGGAACTTGTCGATCCGACCCGAGCCGTAGGTCCACAGGTCGTCGACGTCCAGTATGTCCACCCGGCCCTCCTCGGGCTTCAGCAGGCCCGAGAGATTGGCGATCAGGGTGGACTTGCCGGAACCGGAGGGCCCCATGACCATGGTCAGGTCGCCGTGCCGCGCATCGAAATCGACGCCCTTCAGGACTTCGACCCAGCTGCGGCCCGTCTTGAACCGTTTGACCAGGCCCTTGGCTTCGATGGCGAAGTCGCCGTGTTTGCCGTGCACTTTCGTATGGGTGTTCATCGCAGCAGGTCCGCCGGCTGGCTGTTCTTGAGGACGCCCAGCGACAACAGACCGGACAACAGGGCGATGACGATCAGCATCAGCGAAACCATCATCACCATCATGGGCGGGAATGACATGGTCAGGCCCGAACCGGCCGCCAGCAGGCTGACCCCCCAGGTCAGGACGAAGGCCGCCAGCACCCCGGCGATCCCGACCCAGAAGCTGAGCTCCAGCACGATCCAGCGCAGCGACCCCATGGCGACGCCCAGGGCGCGCAGCGAGGCGAACTCCTTGATATTGGCCATGATGGCGCCGCGCAGCGTCTGCCAGGTGATCGCCACCCCGATCAGCACGCCCAGGAACAGCGAAAAGCCCAGCATGATGGCGATGAAGCTCTCCTTCATCATCGCCCCTTCATTGGCCTTGGCCAGATCCTGACGCGTCCAGGCCTTGAACTGACCGTTCGAGATAGAGTTCAGCTGGGCGACCACGATGGGCGCGCGCGCCGGATCCTTGATCTGCACCATCAGCGGTCCGACCCGTTCGCCGGTGTTGGCCTCGCCCAGCATCCGCAGGGTGTCGCGCGACATGACGACCGTCGCCTGCATCATGTTGGGATAGCCCTGGGTCACGGCCGCGACCCGGACCGTCTTGCCGTTGTAGCTGGCCTGATCCCCCAGCTTGACGCCCAACCGCCCCAGCGCCGTCTGGTCCACCGCCACCGCATAAGGCTGACGCAGAGCCTCGACCAGGTCGTCGGAATAGTCGACCGGCACCGTCACCGCGCCAGGCACGGCGTCGATGGTGGTGACGTTGACGAACTCCATCTTCTTGGCGCCGGGCGCGGCCGGGTCGCCGCCGGGCTCCTTATCCTTGACGATGTTCTGCCAACGACCGCCGGAACCGTCCAGATCGGCCACGGCCAGGACTTCCGGATGCTGATAGACCACGGGCATGATTCGCCGCGGCACGCCTGAGGGGCCGCCGTTGAACAGGGCGGTCGCGCCCGGGCTCAGAATCATGATGTCGGCGCGGGCCCGATCGATCTGGGCCGTGAAGGCCTTGCCGATGCCCATGAACATGCCGACCTGGGCCAGGACGAGCAATCCCGAGAAGGCGAGCGCCACGACGGCCGCCATGTAGCGACGCCACTCGTAGAGCAAGGTTGATAGCGCAAGCGACATGGTTGTCGATAAATCCCCGATACGTCCGTCTATCTGAGCGAGCGCGGCATCACGGCCAAGTTAAATCGGGGTAAGGCTTGCTTTTGACCCGTGCGACCACGGGCCGTAGGGCAAAGGCCGTCTCGCCTCTTGGCGGCGTCGCCGAAACGGCGCTAGTTACAAGTTAACAGGCGGATCATCCTCGCTCCGCCCTCTGTAGGAAACCCCGCATGTCCCTGCCGTCCCTTCGTCTCACAGCCTCGCTGGCCGCCCTCGGCGCCGCGACCGTCGTCCTGTCCGCCCCCGCGACCTCGGCCCGCGCCGACGAGGGCATGTGGACCTTCGACAACTTCCCCATCGCCACGGTGAACGAGAAGTACGACACGAACATCGACCAGGCCTGGTTGGACCGCGTGCGCAACGCCGCTGTCCGCCTGCAGGGCTGTTCGGCCTCGCTGGTCTCGGGCGAAGGCCTGATCCTGACCAATCACCACTGTGTCGTGGGCTGCGTCCAGGACCTGTCCAGCGCCGAGAACGACTACGTCAAGAACGGCTGGATGCCCGCCACCCGCGAGGAAGAGAAGAAATGCCCCGGCCAGACGGCCGAGATCCTGACCGACATCACCGATGTGACCGACCGGGTCGTCGGCGCCGGCGCCGGGCTTGAGGGCGCCGCCTTCGTCCAGGCCCGGGCCGCCGAGATCGACAAGATCCAGAAGGAGGTCTGCGGCGACGACCAGAAGCTGACCTGCCAGGTCATCAGCCTGTACCGCGGCGGCCAGTACAAGCTGTACAAGTTCCGCAAGTATGACGACGTGCGCCTGGTCTTCGCGCCCGAGTTCCAGGCGGCCTTCTTCGGCGGCGACCCGGACAATTTCAACTTCCCGCGCTACGCCCTGGATGCCGGTTTCCTGCGCATCTACGAGGACGGCAAGCCGGTCGCCACGCCGAACCACCTGGCCTGGAACCCCAATGCGCCCAAGGAAGGCGACGTCACCTTCGTCGCCGGCAACCCCGGCTCGACCTCGCGCCTGCTGACCATGGCCCAGTTGGAGGCCCTGCGTGACCAGCAACTGCCGCTGACCCTGATCCAGACCTCGGAACTGCGCGGTCGCCTGTTGGAATATTCGACCACCGGCGAAGAGGCCAAGCGCGTCTCGGTCGATCCGATCTTCGGCCTGGAGAACGGCTTCAAGGTCTATTACGGTCAACAGGGCGCCCTTACCGACCCGGCCTTCATGGCGACGAAGCGGACGGCCGAACAAGAACTGCGCCAGCGCGTCGCCGCCGACCCGGCCCTGGCCCAGCGCATCGGCGACCCGTGGGCCGAACTGGAGCGCGTCGCCGCCGCCCAGCGCGACCTCTACCTGCCCTACCGCCAGCTGGAAGCCGCCGCCGGCCAACGCTCGTCACTGTACAGCTACGCCAAGTCCATCGTCCGCGCGGCAAAGGAGCGCGCCAAGCCGGTCGCCGAACGCCGCGCTGGCTATTCGGACGCCGACATCGCCTCGCTGGGCCGCCGCCTGGCGACCGAGACGCCGATCTCGAACGATCTCGAGAAGATCTATCTGGACTTCTGGCTGTCGAAGACCCGCGAATATCTGACCGTCGACAATACCGACGTGAAGGCCCTGCTGGGCAAGGAAAGCCCGGAACAGATCGCCGAACGCCTGGTGGACGGCACCCGCCTGGCCGATCCGGCCTTCCGCGCCCAGGCCCTGGCCATGACGCCGGAACAGCTGGCCGCCTCGGGCGACCCGCTGATCGCCTTCGTCCTGGCCAATGACGATGCGGCCCAGGCGATCCGCACCCAGTGGGAATCGGCCGTGTCCGGCCCGACCAGCCGCGCCGGCGAAAAGATCGCCCAGGCCCGGTTCGCGGTCTACGGCACGAACCTGTACCCCGACGCCACCTTCAGCCTGCGCCTGTCCTACGGCCAGGTGAAGGGCTGGACCTATCGCGGCGTGACGGTGACGCCCTTCACCGAGATCGGCGGCCTGTACGAGCGCAACACCGGCGCCGAGCCCTTCAACGCCGCCGAGGACTGGATGGCGGCCGAGGGCAAGATCAACAAGTCGACCGTCTATGACTTCGTCTCGACCAACGACATCATCGGCGGCAACTCGGGCTCGCCCGTGATCAACGCCAAGGGTGAAGTCATCGGCGCCGCCTTCGACGGCAACATCCACTCGCTGGGCGGCAGCTTCGGCTACGACGGCGAGCTGAACCGCACGGTCACCGTCTCGACCGCCGCCATCACCGAGGCCCTGCGCAACGTCTACAACCAGCCCCGCCTGCTGCGCGAACTGGGCGTTCGGCGGTAAGACCGACGCATAAGCGCCTCTCCCTCCCCCTCGGGGGAGGGGGGTCGCGAAGCGACCGGGTGGGAAGGGCTCGGCGATCCGTCGCAGGACCGCGCCCTTGTCGCCCTGCCGCCCCCACCCGTCCGGCGCTGCGCGCCGGCCCCCCTCCCCGGACGGGGAGGGAGAGTTCTGGAGCCCCATCCCCATGCGCCTCGCCCTTCTCGCCTCCGCCGCCGTCATCGCTTTCGCCTCATCGGCCAGCGCCGAAGAAGGCATGTGGACCTTCGACAACTTCCCCGTCGCCCGCGCCAGCCAGACGCTGGGAACCGACATCGACCAAGCCTTCCTGGACCGTGTTCGCCTGTCGTCAGTGAAGTTCGGCGGCTGTTCGGCCGGGGTGATCTCGGGCCAGGGCCTGGTGATGACCAACAACCATTGCGTCGCCACCTGCGTCGCCAACCTCTCCACGCCCCAGGTCAATTACGCCGAGACCGGCTTCCTCCCGAAATCGCGCGAGGAAGAGCTGAAATGCCCCGGCGCCACCGCCGAAATCCTGACCGACATCAGCGACGTGACCGAGCGGATGTACAAGGCCGGCGCCGGGCTTGAAGGCCAGGCCTTCACCCAGGCCCGCGACGCCGAGGCCGGCCGGATCGAGAGCGAAGCCTGCGGCAACGATCCCAAGATCCGCTGCCAGGTCGTCAGCCTGTACCGGGGCGGCCAGTTCAAGCTCTACACCTACCGCAAATATTCCGACGTCCGCCTGGCCTGGGCGCCCGAGGATCGCGCCGCCACCTTCGGCGGCGATCTGGACAACTTCTCCTTCCCCCGCTTCGCCATAGATGCCGCCTTCATCCGCCTGTACGAGGATGGTGAGCCTGCGGTCACATCAACCCATTTCGCCTGGAACCCGAACAAGCCGACGCAGGGCGAGGCCGTCTTCATCTCCGGCAATCCCGGTTCGACCCAGCGCCTGCTGACCATGGACCAGCTGACCACCATCCGCGACGTGGTCCTGCCGCTGGACCAGTTGATCGCCTCCGAACTGCGCGGCCGGTTGATCCGCTATTCCGAAGAGGGCGAGGACCAGGCCTTCATCGCCATGGACCCCATCGTGGGCCTTGAGAACACCTACAAGCGCGGCCGTGGCCGGATGGCCGCCCTGATCGATCCGGCCTTCATGGCCCGCAAGGCCGAGCAGGAAACCGACTTCCGCGCCCGCGCCGCCGGGTCCGGCGTCGATCCCTGGTCAACGCTCAGCACGGTCCAGCCCGTCGCCCGTGAACTCTATCCCTCCATGGCCCTGCTGGAAGGCGGCACGGGCCTGGGCACGACCTCGGTCGCCGGCGGGTCGCAGCTGTTCGCCTGGGCCCGCACCCTGGTGCGCGGCGCCCAGGAACGCGCCAAGCCGTCGGACCAGCGCCTGCCCGAGTTCGCCGACAGCCGTCTGTCGGGCGTCGAGTCCCGCCTGTTCGCCGAACGTCCCACCTATCCCGAGCTTGAGCAGATCCGGCTGGAATGGTGGCTGTCCAAGACCCGCGAATGGCTGACGGTCGACAGCCCTTCGGTCCGCACCCTGCTGGGCAAGGAGAGCCCCGAGACCCTGTCGGCCCGACTGGTCGCCGGCACGACCCTGGCTGACCCGGCCGTGCGCCGCGCCCTGTGGACCGGCGGTCTCGCCGCCGTCCAGGCCTCGACCGATCCAATGATCCGCTACGCCCTGGCCATCGACGCCGACGCCCGCGCCGTTCGCGACGCCTGGGAGACGCGGGTCCAGGCCCCGACCGACCGCGCCTCGGAACAGCTGGCTGCCGCCCGCTTCGCCGCCTATGGCGACGCCGTCTATCCCGACGCCACCGGCACCCTGCGCCTGACCTATGGCCAGGTCGAAGGCTCGGACGTTCCGGGTCAGCGGTTCGCCGCCTTCACCACCTTCGCCGGCCTGTGGGACCGCGCCACCGGCGCCGAGCCCTTCGCCGTCGCGCCCAAACTGCTGGCGGCCAAGGACCGGATCGACCCGAACGCCGTCATGGACATGGCCGTTTCGACCGACACCATCGGCGGCTCGTCGGGGTCCCCCGCCATCAATGCGAAGGGCGAGATCGTGGGGGCCAATTTCGACTCCACCGTCCTGACCCAGCGCAACGCCTACGGCTATGACCGCGCCGTCAACCGCAGCGTCATCGTCACCACCCAGGCCGTGACCGTCGCTCTGCGCGACGTCTATGGCATGGACCATCTGGTGCAGGAGCTGGGCGTTTCCAGGTGAGCGACATCGCCTTTCGCGCGGCGACACTCGACGACGTCGCCGCGCTTCATCCCCTGATCGAGCGCGCCTATCGCGGCGAGACGGCCAAGGCCGGCTGGACGCACGAGGCCGATCTGCTGTTCGACACCCGCACCAGCGCCGAAGAATTGTCGGCCCTCATCGCCGATCCCGACCGGGTCATCCTGCTGGCCCATCGGGACGGCGCCCCGGTCGGCTGCGTCCAGGTCGCCCGCGTCGGCGACGACCGGGCCTACCTCGGCCTGCTGACCGTCGAGCCGAGCCTGCAAGCCTCCGGCCTGGGCCGCCGCCTGCTGGCCGCCGCGGAGACCGAGGCCGTCGCCCGGTTCGCGGCCCGCCGCATGGAGATGACCGTCATCCACCGCCGCGCGGAACTGATCGCCTGGTACGAACGGCGCGGCTACCGCCCCACCGGCGAGACCCGCCCCTTCCCCGTCGATCCGCCTCGGCCCGAGCTGGATTTCGTGGTGCTGGAGAAGGGGCTGTAAACTCCCCTTCCTTCTCCCTTGGGGAGAAGGTGGCCCGAAGGGCCGGATGAGGGCCCGCCGGTGGGCCAGCTCGCACCGCCGTGCCCCTCACCCTTGCGCGCAAGACTGATCGCTATGCTCTCAAGCGCTCAAGCTCTCTGCCGCCGGGAGAGGGATCTTCGAACGGCCCCTTGCAAAACGGACACTCATGTCCATTTATGCGCGTCATCATGTCGCGCCCCGCCCCCAAACATGTCCGTAAGGACGTCGTCCACAACCACGCCGCCCTGCTTGAGGCCGCGCGCGCGGTCTTCGCCGACCAGGGTCTGGACGCGCCGCTGGACCTTATCGCGGAAAAGGCCGGCGTCGGTCGCGGCACCCTGTATCGTCATTTCGCCGACCGCACCGAACTGGCCCTGGCCGTGCTTGAGGCCGACCTCGCCGACCTGGACCGCCGCACCGCCGAACAGGGCGACGCCCCGGAAGCCTTCTTCTGGTTTCTGGACCGGCTGGCGGAAGACATGATCCGCAACGCCGGCCTAGCGGGGTTGGTCCGGAACGTGAGGTCGCCCGATGCGCTTACCCCCCTGCGGCAGAGCTTGATGGAGGCGGGCGCCGCCCCCCTCGAACGGGCCCAGGCGGCCGGTCTGGTGCGAAAGGATCTGCGGCCGATGGACATCCGCCTGATCGCCACCCTGCTGGGCGCCGGCTTCCAGGGCGCCGACGAGGCCGAGCGTCAGGCCGTGTCCCAGCGCACCCGCGTCATCATTCTGGACGGGCTGAAGCCCAGGCCGGAGGCGTCCTGATGGCTCGTCGCGCCGATCACAACTGGCATCTGCCCTGGGAGCAGTATCTCGCCACCCTGAAGCCGCACGAGCGACCCACCCTGCCCGGCTCGCCGGCCACGCCCGACCATACGGCCTGGCTGCGGTTGCAGTACGCTCTGACCGGGGTTCTGGTGGCCCTGGTCGGCAGCCTGGGCAACGCGGCCGTCACCGCCAATCTGACCAGTCTTCAGGGCTCGTTGGGGATCACGATCACCGAGGCGGCCTGGCTGCCGGTCGTCTTCGTCATGACCAACGCCTGCATGAACCTGATCCTGTTCAAGTTCCGCCAGCAATACGGCCTGCGCCTGTTCACCCAGATCTGCCTGACCGCCTTCGTCGTCACCTGCGCCGCCCACCTGGCGGTCGACAACTATGAGTCCACCCTGTTCGTCCGCGCCGTCGCAGGCATGGCGGCGGTGGGGCTCAGCACCCTGGGCTTCCTCTATATGATCCAGGCCTTCCCGGCCCAGCACCGCCTGAAGGGACTGGTGATCGGCATCGGCCTGTCCAGCTTCGCCGTCCCTATCGCCCGCCTGATCATGCCCAGCCTGCTGGAGATGAACGACTGGCGCGCCTTCTACACCTTCGAGCTGGGCATGGCGCTTCTGGCCTGGGCCGCGGTCCAGGTGCTGCGCCTGCCCCCGTCCGAGCGGCTGAAGCTGTTCGAGCCGCTGGACTTCGTCACCTTCGCCCTGTTCGCGCCGGGCGTGGCCCTGCTGGCCGCCGTCCTGGGTCTGGGCCGGATCGTCTGGTGGACCGAGGCCGCCTGGATCGGCTGGGCTCTGGCCGGCGCCATCCTGCTGCTGACTGCGGCCCTGATGATCGAGTACGATCGGCGGAATCCGCTGATCAACGTCCGCTGGCTGACCGGCCCTGACATCCTGCGCCTGTTCGGCGCCATCCTGCTGATCCGCATCACCCTGTCGGAACAGACCTCGGGCGCGGTCGGCTTCCTGACCGTGGTCGGCCTGGGTCCGGACCAGTTGCACGGCCTCTTCCTGCTGATCCTGCTGGCCATGATCGCCGGCACGGCGGTCAGCGCCCTGACCCTGAACCTCACCAAGCTGAACAAGCCCATAGCCATCGCCCTGGGCCTCATCGCCGTCGGCGCCTTCATCGACAGCCACGCCACCGTTCTAACCCGCCCGGCCCAGCTGTATGTCAGCCAGGCCATGATCGCCTTCGCCTCGGCCATGTTCGTCGGCCCGGCCCTGTTGATCGGCGTCGGCAAGGTGCTGCAACAGGGCGCGCGCAACATCATCAGCTTCATCGTCATGTTCAGCGTGCTTCAGAACCTGGGCGCCCTAGCCGGCAGCGCCCTGATCGGCACGATCCAGGTGGTGCGTGAGAAATTCCATTCGAACCAGCTGTCCGCCGACATCACCAGCCTGAATCCCGAGGTGGTTCTGCGCCTGCGCCAGCTGTCCGGCGCCTATGCCTCGACCATCACCGACCCGGCCCTGCTGAACGCCGAGGGCGTGGCCATGCTGACCCGTCAGGTGACGCAACAGGCCAATATCCTGGCCTATAATGACGTCTTCCTGATCATCGCCGCGGCCGCCGGCCTGGGCTGCGCCTGGGTCACGGCCGTCCATCTGCATCCGCGTTTCGAGGCGCGCCGCCAGGCGAAGCGCGCCGCCCGTTCCATGACCGCCGACCCAGCACCCGCCGCCGCCCCGACCGCCGCCCCGACCGCCGACTGATCCCCTGAAAGCCCCCCGCACGCCGATGACCGACACGACATCCCCCCAATCCGCTCAACCTGCGCCTCCGCCTGCGTCGCCGCCCGAGCCGGACAAACGCGTCCTCTGGGCCGTGATCGCCGCGGTGGTCGCGGTCTTCGCCGTGGGCCTGGTGCTGTACGCCTGGCAGTTGCCGCCCTTCACCGGCCATGTGCAGCGGACCGACAACGCCTATGTGCGCGGCCAGGTGACGATCATCAGCCCCCAGGTCAGCGGCTATGTGGTCCAGGTCCCGGTCCAGGACTTCCAGGCCGTTCAGCAGGGCCAGCTGCTGGCCCAGGTCGACGACCGCACCTATCGCCAGAAGCTGGAGCAGGCCGAGGCGGCGCTGCATTCCGCCCAGGCGGCCCTGTCCAACTCGACCCAGAGCCAGGCCTCGGCCCGCGGCGCGGTGGCGCAACAGCGCGCCGGCATCGCCGCCGCCCAGGCCGCCCTGACCCGCGCCCAGGCCGACGCCGACCGAGCCCGCACCCTGAAGGCCGGGGGCTGGGTGTCGCAATCCAATGTGGACATCGCCGTCGCCGCCCTGCGCAGCGCCCAGGCCCAGCTGGCCCAGGCCCAGGCCGGCGAAGGCGTGGCCCAGACGGGCGTCACCTCGGCCGTGGTCAACCGCGACAGTCTGGCCGCCGCCGTCGAGAACGCCCAGGCCGCCGTCCGCCTGGCCCAGATCGACCTGGCCAACACCCGGATCACCGCCCCCCGCCCCGGCCGCCTGGGCGAGGTCGGCGTGCGCCAGGGCCAGTATGTCACCGCCGGAACCCAGCTGATGGGCCTGGTGCCCGACGTCGTCTGGGTCACGGCCAATATGAAGGAGACCCAGATGCGCGACATCCGCATCGGCCAGCCGGTCGAGATCGCGGTCGATTCCCTGGGCGGCCGGACCCTGCGCGGGCGCGTCGAACGCATCGCCCCCGCCGCCGGCAGCGAGTTCAGCGTCATCCGCCCCGACAACGCCACCGGCAACTTCACCAAGGTCGCCCAACGCATCCCGGTCCGCATCCGCATCGAGCCGGGTCAGGCGGGGATGGATCGGCTGGCGCCCGGCATGTCGGTGGTGGCGAAGGTGGATACGGGCGGCTGAGGGAACCCTCCCCCTCCCCCCGCGCTCCTCTCCCAGCAAGGGAGATCCTGATGGACCGTGAACAGACCAAGGGCCGGGAGAAGAACGGCGCGGACCCGGCGGGCAAGCCCGACGGCCTGACCTCCGACGCCGATGTGAAGAAGGTCGGTCAACAGGAGCGCCGCAGCGCGGGACCGGACGGTCCGGACGCGGCGGAGATCGGCGACACCTTCAAGCGCAAGCCCTGAACCGCCGCCGCGCGCGGCTCTCACCCCCGGCGGGGCGACAACCGGGCCGCCAGCAGATGCACGTCGTGGGCCCGCATCCGCTCGAAATTGCCCAGGCCCAGGGCGAGAGCGCGCATCACCTCGGTCTGGCGCGTCTGTTCGGGATGTTCCGGCAGGGACGCCTCCGCCCGCGCCAGTTCCGCATCCAGTTCGGCCATCATATCGGCCAGGACTCCGTCGTTCATCTGTTCCTCCGTCACGCCGCCGCCCGCCGCCCGCCGCCCGCCGCCCGCCGCCATCGGTTAAAGCACGAATGGAACAAATCACGAACACACTGACGCATCACAGCTGTGGACGACCGTAGTCACGGCCGCCGGGCTCGGCGCCTCATGCTCAGACGAACGCCGGCGACCGTGAGGCCGCCGGCGCTTGTCATCGTCGAAGCCGTCCCCCGCCCGGGCGGGGGACGGGGGTCGGTCAGCTGTCGGCCTGCCAGCCGCCGGCGAGGGCGCGGAACAGGGCGATCTGGTAGGTGGTGACCAGGGCGTCCGACTGGGCCAGGGCGGCGTCGGCGGCGGCCTGGGTCCGTTCGGCGTCGAGCACCACCAGGAAGCTGTCGGCGCCGGCGTTGAAACGCTGACGCGACAGGTTGGCGGCGCGGGCGGCCTGGTCGCGGGCCTCGGTCAGGGCGGCCCGGCGGTCCAGCTCGTTGGCGTAGTTGCTGAGCGCCGTCTCGGTCTCTTGCAGGGCCGTCAGAACCGTCTGGTCGAAGGTGGCCAGGGCGGAATCCGACTGGGCGTCGGCGGCCTGGATGCGGGCGCGGGCGGCGAAGACGTTGGGGAAGGACCAGCTGATCAGCGGACCGAAGCTGAAACGGAAGTTCTGGTCGTCGCCCAGATCGCTCGACTCCAGGGCCGTCGAGCCGAAGGAGCCGCCCAGGCTGATCTGCGGATAGAGGTTGGCGGTCGCCACATTCACGCGGGCGGCGGCCGCGGCGAGGTTCGCCTCGGCCTGACGCACGTCGGGACGACGCGCCAGCAGAGCCGCGCCGTCGCCGACCGGGATCGGCCGGCTGAGTTGCGGCGGCCGGACGCAGGCGGCGGCGGCCTGGTCGACCTCGGCCGGGGTGCGGCCGGTCAGGGTGGCCAGACGGAACAGGGCCTCGTTGCGCGAGGCGCGCAGCGTCGGCAAGGTCGCCGCTGTCTGGGCCAGGGCCGCGCGGGCGCTGGCCACGTCCAGGCCGGTGCCCGCCCCGCCGTCGAGCAGGGTCTGTGTCAGCTGAGCCGTATTGCGTTGCAGCCCCAGCGTCCGTTCGGCCACCGCGATCTGGGCGTTGGCCGAGCAGGCGTCGGCATAGGCGCGGGCGGTCTCGGCCGCAACCGAGACCTGGACCGTGGCTAGGGCGGCCTCGGCCGCGCGGGCGTCGGCGCGAGCGGCGCGGATGGTCGATTCCACCCGGCCGAACAGATCGACCTCGTAGCTGGCCGACAGACCGACGTCATAGGTGTCGATCTCGGGCGCCTTGCCGTCCGCCTCCAGAACCGAGGAGGTGGCCGCCGAGGCGCGGCTGCGCTGGGCCTGGGCGCTGGTGGTCGTGGTCGGGAACCGGCCCACGCGCGCCTCGGACAGCGACGCCCGAACCGCGCGCAGGTTGGCGAAGGCCGCCTCCAGCTCGTTGTTCTCGGCGAAGGCCTGACGGATCAGACCGTCCAGGGTCGGGTCGTCGTACAGCCGCCACCAGTCGTCTCGCGCCTGGGCGGTCGAGACCGTGGTCGAGGCGGAGCCGACGAAGGCGCCCGTCCCGGCCACAGGCAGGTCGGCGGCAGGCGCCTGGGGCCCGACCGCGCAGGCGGCCAGCAGGGCGCCGGATGCTGCGACGGTCAGGAAGCTGAGGGTCTTGGTGCGGGTCATCAGAAGTCCCCTCCCCGCCCGGCGGCCGGAGCCGGCGCATCGGGATCGGTCAGGCTGGAAGTTTGATCGTAGCGGACGGCTTCGGTGACGTTCGACTTCGGCGTCGGCTTCTTGCCTTGCGGCAGTTTGGACGACAGCCAGCGGGTCACGACATAGAAGACCGGCGTGAAGATCAGGCCGAAGAAGGTCACGCCCAACATGCCGGAGAAGACCGCCGTGCCGAGCGACTGGCGCATTTCGGCGCCCGGCCCGGTCGCCAGCATCAGCGGCACGACGCCGAGGATGAAGGCGAAGGAGGTCATCAGGATCGGACGCAGGCGGGTCCGGGCCGCAGCCACGGCTGCATCGAACCGGTTCATGCCCTCGTCCTCTTCCGCCTGTTTGGCGAACTCGACGATCAGGATGGCGTTCTTGGCCGCAAGGGCGATCAGGACCACCAGACCGATCTGGACCAGGATGTTGTTGTCCAGACCCCGCAGATTCACCCCGATCATGGCCGCCAGCAGGCACATGGGCACGATCAGGATGACCGCCAGCGGAAGCGTGAAGGCCTCATACTGGGCCGCCAGCACCAGGAAGACGAAGACCACGGCCATCAGGAAGATCATGGTCGTGCCGGATCCCGCCGCCTTCTGCTGGTAGGCCAGTTCGGTCCACTCGTAGCTGAAGCCTTGCGGCAGGGTGCTGGTCGCCATCTGCTCCATGACGCCCAGCGCCTGGCCGGAAGACACGCCCATGGCCGGGTTGCCCTGAAGCTCGGACGCCGGGAACAGGTTGTAGCGGACGATCCGCGACGGACCCGAGTCATTGACCAGGTTCGCCACCGAACCGATCGGCACCATCGCCCCGCTGGACGAGCGGGTCTTCAGGTTGGCGATGTCGGCGATGTCGTCGCGGTACTGGGGCTCAGCCTGCGCCGTCACCCGATAGGTGCGGCCCAGCATGTTGAAGTCGTTCACATAGGACGAGCCCAGATAGACCCCCAGGGTGTCGAACACCGCGCCGGGCTGGACGCCCATCATCAGCGCCTTGTCACGATCCACGTCGGCCGAGATGCGCGGCGAGCCGGTGTTGTAGGTCGAGAAGACCTGGCTCACCTGATCCGGGGCCTGGGCGGCGGCGCCCATCATGGCGAAGGTCGCCCCCTCCAGCGCGCGGTAGCCGGCGCCCGAGGTGTCCTGGATCATCATCTTGAAGCCGTTGCCGTTGCCCAGACCCTGGACCGCCGGCGGAGCGATGACGAAGATCTGCGCGTCCTCGATCTGGCCCGTGGCCTGGGTGATGGCCCCGGCCAGGGCGGCGGCGGCCTCTTCCTTGGTCCGGTCCTCGAACGGGCTCAGACGCACGAAGATGGTGGCGGCGTTGGAGCCGAACGAGAAGCTGGCGCCGTCGAGACCCGCGAAGGCCACGGTGCCGTCCACGCCACCCGTATCCTGGATGATCTTGCTGGCGCGCTGCATCACCGCCTCGGTGCGGTCCAGCGAAGCGCCGGCCGGAAGCTGGATGACGCCGATCAAGAAGCCCTGATCCTGCTCGGGGATGAAGCCCGAGGGCGTGTCCACCAGACGCCAGGCGGTCAGGCCCAGCAGACCGGCGTAGATAATCAGAACCAGACCCACGGTGCGCACCAGGCGCGCCGTCAGACGGCCGTAGCGATCCGACAGCCAGTCGAAGCCCTCGTTGAACTTACGCCCGGCCCAGCCGCCGTAATAGACGACCGAACCCAGGACGCCCGGCTTGCGGTCGTTCTCGTGGTCCTTCCTGTGCGGCTTCAGCAGCAGGGCGGCCATGGCCGGCGACAGGGTCAGCGACACGAACAGCGAGATCACCGAGGCCGAGGCGATGACCACGGCGAACTGGCGATAGAAGATGCCGGGGATGCCGGGCACGAACATCGTCGGAATGAACACCGAGATCAGCACCAGGCCGATGGCGATAAGGGCGCCGGAAACCTCCTGCATCGAGCGGTAGGCGGCCTCCTTGGGAGTCAGCCCCTCGCTGATGGCCCGCTCCACATTCTCGACCACGACGATGGCGTCATCGACGACGATGCCGACGGCGAGGACGAGCGCGAACAGGGACAGGGAGTTGATCGAATAGCCCAGGGCCAGCTGCACCGCGAAGGTGCCGACCAGGGCGACCGGGATGGCCACGATCGGGATGATCGCCGCCCGCCAGGTCTGAAGGAAGATCATGACCACGATCACGACTAGGATGACGGCCTCGATCAGGGTGTGCTGAACCGACTCCACCGAGGCGGCGACGAACTCGGTCGGATTATAGGGCACGGACAGGTCCATGCCGGCAGGCAGTTCGGCCTTGACGGCCTCGACCTCGGCCAAGACGCGTTCGGCGGTGCCCAGGGCGTTGGCCCCCGGTTGCTGGACGACGGCCAGGCCGACGCCGCGTTGGCCGTCGAAGAAGCCGCGGATGCCGTAATCTTGGGCGCCCAGTTCGATCCGAGCCACGTCGCGCAGATAGGTGACGCGGCCCTGGCTGTCGGTTTTCAGGACGACGTTGGAGAACTGGTCGGGATCGGTCAGACGACCTTCAACCTGAATCGGCAGTTGGAAGGCCGAGGCGCTGTTGGGGAACGGCGGCTGGCCGATCGAGCCGGCGGCGGCCTGGACGTTCTGGGCCCGCAGGGCGGCGACGATATCCGGGCCGGTCAGGCCGCGCTCGGCCGCCTTGGCCGGGTCGATCCAGATCCGCATCGAATAGTTGCCGCCGCCGAAGACCTGGACCGCGCCCACGCCCTCGAGCCGCAGCAGGCGGTCCCGCAGCGTCGAATTGCCGTAGTTGCCGACATAGTCGTTGCTGAGCGAGCCGTCGGGCGAGGTCAGACCCAGCACCATCAGGAAGCCGCTCTCGGCCTTGTTGACCACGACGCCGGTCTGGCGGACCGCGTCGGGAAGACGGGGTTCAGCCAGGGAGACGCGGTTCTGGACCAGCACCTGCGCGGCGTCGAGATCGGTGCCGGGCTGGAAGGTGACGGTGATGGCCACCGAGCCGTCCGAGGTGGACGAGGAGGTGATGTAGAGCATGTCCTCGACGCCGTTCACCTCCTGCTCGATGGGGGCGGCGACGGTTTCGGCCAGGGTCTCTGCCGAGGCGCCCGGATAGGCGGCGTTGATGGTGATCGTCGGCGGCGCGATCTCCGGATACTGCGACAGAGGCAGCAGCGGATAGGCGAAGACGCCGATTATGGTGATCACCACCGCAATCACGGCCGCGAAGATCGGCCGGTCGATGAAGAAGCGGGATATGTTCATGGCTTAGTCGCCGGTGGAGAGGCTGTTGGCGAACGAGCCGGTCGAGGCCGGAGCCGCCTGAGTGACCGGGGCGTCCGACGCCTGTTCGGCGACGGGAGCGATGCGGCCGTTCTTGGGCGTGACCTTCGAACCCGGCTGGGCGGCGCGTTGGAGACCGGCGATGATCACGCGGTCGGTCGGGGCCAGACCCGACTTGATCACGCGCAGACCCTGGACGATCGGACCCAGCTGGACGGCCTTGGCCGTGACCGAGCCGTCGGCGTTGACGACCGAGACGACGCGGCGCGACTGATCGGTGCCGATGGCGGTGTCCGGCACCAGCAGGGCGTCGTAGGAGCCGGCGCCCGCGACCTGGGCGCGGCCGAACAGGCCGGGACGCAGGAAACCGTCGCCGTTCGGCACGATGGCGCGCATGCGGATAACGCCTGACGAGGTGTCCAGCGCATTGTCCGAGAAGTCCAGGCGACCGGTGCGAGTGAAGCCGCTCTCGTCCTGCAGGCGGATGCGGACCGGGGCGCCGTTGGCGGCGCCGCCGTCACGCAGATATTTCAGCAGGACCGCTTCCGACCCGTCGAAGACGAAGTGGATCGGGCCGCCCGAAATGATGGTGGTCAGGATGTCGCCCGCCGAGGAGCCGCCGGCGATCAGGTTGCCGGGATCGACGCGGCGATCGGAAACGCGGCCCGAGGTCGGCGCGGTGACCCGCGTATATTCCAGATTCAGCCGCGCCGTACGCACGGCGGCGTTGGCGGCGGCGATATTGGCGGCGGCTGCATCAACGGCGGCCTTGTTGGAATCATATTCGGCCTTGGACACCGCCTGCGAGGCCAGCAGGGTCTCGCTGCGGGCCAGGTTGGCGCGGGCCAGGGTCAGTTGCGACTGCATCTGAGCGACCTGGGCCTGGGCCTGGGCCAGAGCGGCCTGGGCCGGACGCGGGTCCAGGGTAAACAGCAGTTGCCCCTTCTGGACCATCTGGCCGTCGCGGAAGTGGACGGCCTGGACATAGCCGCCGACCCGCGCCCGCACGTCGACGCTCTCGACCGCCTCGAAGCGGCCCGTAAACTCGTCCCAGTCCACCACCTTCTGCTGCAGCGGCGTGGCCACCGTCACCGGCGGGGCGCCGGGCGCCTGGCCTTCGGCCTTGGGGGAACATCCATATAGCGCGCCCGTCACCATGACGGACACGGCCGCAATCTTCAGCCCGCGCATCTGCGCAATCTCCCTGTCGGAGGTAAATCCCTGTCGTGCGGACAGAGGCCGATGGGGAGTCGGCCGTTGTCAACGCGTGGTGACTTAATGATGGGCGTCGTGACGCTTGTCAACACGCGTTGACAAAGCCATATGGTGTCTACGGTTATTGTTCTGTGGAGTGTCATCCCCTTGTTATGTCCCGGCCCACGCCCGAGGAACGCCGCTGCGACGCGCACGGCCATTCTCGACGCAGCACGCGAAAGATTCGCGGCCGAGAGCTATGACGACGTGGGCATGCGCGACATCGCCCGCGACGTCGGCGTCGATGCGGCCCTGATCAGCCGGTATTTCGGATCCAAGGACGATCTGTTCCTGGCGGCGCTGGACAGCTGCGGCGACGGCAGCGCCCTGATGTCGGGCGAGAAATCCGATTTCGGCCGGCGCGTGGCCCATGAGATCGTGTTCGAACCCAAGAAGGCCGAGAAGCTCAAGGGCATGTCGATCATGCTGCGCTCCATCGGCTCGGCCAAGGCGGCGGACATGGTGCAGACCACCTGCACGGCCCGTTTCTTTGGCCCTCTGGAAGACTGGCTCAGCGGCCCGGACGCCACGGTGCGGGCGCGGCTGCTGGCGGGATTCATCATGGGCATGTCGGTCAGCCGCGAACTGGGCGGCGGCAGTTTCAACATCGAGCCGGCCGAATGCGAGGCGATGCGCGACCGGCTGGCGCCGATCCTTCAGTCCCTGATCGACGGCTGATCACGCCCCCGAAATGAAGAAGGGCGCGGAGGTCGCCCTCCGCGCCCTTTGTCTTGTCCGACGACCGGCCCTTAGTGCGAGGCGACCGTGGTCACTTCCGCCTTGGCCTTGGTGCGGGCGCAGGCGATGGCGAAGACGGTCAGGCCGACATAGCCCGCCATCGGCACCAGGAAGGCCGGCTGAAGGGCGCCGGCGGCGTCGGCGATGCGCGCCGCCACCTGCGGCAGCAGGGCGCCGCCGATGATGCCGAAGACCAGCAGGCCCGAGGTCGCCGAGGTCGGCGCCGTGGACCGCTCCAGCGTCAGGGTGAAGATGGTCGGGAACATGATCGAGTTGAACAGGCCGATCGACAGGACCGCATAGGCGGCCGTCGGTCCGCCGATCTGGCTGACCAGCAGGCAGAGCGCGGCCGCAGCGACGGTGCAGCAGGCCAGGACCACGCCGGGCGACACGCGCGACAGCACCCATGAGCCGATGAACCGGCCGACCATGGCGCCGCCCCAGTAGAGGGCGACCATCTTGCCCGCCGTCTCGATCGGGGCGTTCAGGATGTCGGGGCTTTCCAGGAAGTTGGTCAGCATGCCGCCGATGGCCACTTCCGAACCGACATAGAGGAAGATCGCCAGGGCGCCGAAGATCGCCCAGGGCGAGGACAGGGCCTTCAGCGGCGAGACCGCCTCGGTCGCGGCCGGGGCCGCCACATTGATCTTCTTGCGGGCCGTGAAGATGAAGAAGGCCACGACGGCGAAGAAGGCGCCCATGCCCAGGAAGGCCATGTCGATGCTGCGCAGCGACTGGGTGCGGGTCGCGGCCGTGACCACGGCGCCGGCGGCGAAGACGCCCCCCGTCAGCAGCACGTGCGACCCCAGCCACGGTCCGACCGTGGTGCCCAGGGAGTTGAAGGCCTGCGACAGGTTCAGACGGCTGGACGCGCCCTTGCGGCTGCCCAGTTCGGCGACCAGCGGATTGGCCGCGACCTGAAGCAGGGTGACGCCCGAGGCGATCACGAACAGGGCGATCAGAACGCCGGGGTACCAGTCGGCGGCCGTGGCGGCCGGCACGATCAGACAGCCCGCCACCATGACCACCAGGGCGCCGATGATCGAACGGCTGTAGCCCAGCCGGCCCAGCACCGCCGCCGCCGGCAGGGACATCAGCCCATAGGCGATGAACCAGGCGAAGGTGGTCAGAAAGGCCTCGGCGTTGTTCAGATCGAACACCCGCTTCACCGCCGCGATCAGCGGATCGATCAGCGAGGTGGCGAAGCCCCAGGCGAAGAAGAGCGTGGTGACATAGGCGAAGGCCAGGGTCGTACCCTGGCGCTTGGCGGCCTCTGGAGCGGACATGAATTCCCCCTGCGGATAGAACTAAGGACGGCCGCGCTTTCCCCGCGCGGTTCTGGTCGCCTTGGTTCGGGCATCGCGGACGCGCCGTCCAGCGGAAAAACACAGGCTGTAACCAAACTTGGGCGGCGCCGACCAGCGGCGGGGGCGATAGGCCAGGGCCAAAAAGAAAGGGCCGCCTCGTTTCCGGGGCGGCCCAAGTTTGCTCAGGGGAGAAATCAGAAGCGGTAGTTCATGCCCACCGCGAAGGTCCGGCCGTAGCTCTGATAATCGATGGTCCGGCGCTCATCGCCGTTCTCGAAGGTCTTGAACGGCTCGTCGGTCAGGTTGTTGACCTGGGCCAGGATGGACAGGCCTTCCAGCGGACCCGACTGGAACTCGTAGCCGACCTGGGCGTCCACGACGGTTTCCGCTGCGACCGAGCGCAGGGTGCGGCCGTTGCCGAAGCCGGCGACCTCGCCCAGGAAGTCCGAACGGTAACGACCCGAGACGCGCGCCTGGAAGCCGTAACGCTCATAGTAGAGCGTGCCGTTCATGACCGTCTCCGACAGGCCCGGCAGGGTGGTGGGCGGGTTGGCGGGATCCGGCTGGACCTCGCTGTCCGTCTGCGAGGCGCTGAACACGCCGCCGAAGCCTTCCAGCGCCGGGTGGAAGATGTCAAACGGCGCGGAGACCGAGAATTCCAGGCCCTTGATCCAGCCGCCGTCGCCGTTCTCAGGCGTGGTGAGAACACCTTCATTGATCACGGGCGTGACGCCGCCGGTCGGATAGCCGGTGAAATCGAACAGCACGCTGCGCGTGTAGACGTAGCTTTCCAGATTTTTGTAGAAGGCCGCCAGCGAGACATAGCCCTTGCGGTTGGCGAAATACTTCTCGAACGAGACGTCGACCACATCGGCGATGAAGGGCTTCAGCTCGGGATTGCCGCCGCCGCCGCCCCACGGCGAGTTCCGGGTGGGCGTCGCATTTGCGTTGTTGTTGCCCGCATTGAACGAGAAGTTCCGCGAGGCGCGCATGTCGTCCATCCGCGGACGCGCCAGAGTGCGGGCCACGGCGAAGCGGGCGAACATGTCGTCGCCGACTTCCAGGATGAAGTTCGAGCTGGGCAGGATTTCCAGATAGTCCGCGCCGCCGGTGAGCTTTGCGACGGCGGCCACGCCCTGGCTGATCTGCTGGGCCTCGAAGCCCTGCCCCTGCTGATCGGTGTAGACGAATTGCATGCCGACGTTGCCGGTCAGCGGCAGGCCGAACAGATCGTGGTCGATGTTGGCGCGGACATAGGCGGTCGAGACCTTTTCCGTCACTTCCCAGTTGCCGGCGGCGACGTCGGCGTTCGGGTTGCGCACCAGGTCCAGCAGGCCGCTGTTGACCAGGCCCAGGGCGTCATAGCTGAGCACCTGAGAGATGCCGAGATAGCCCAGGTCAGTCGGCGCCAGCAGATATTCCGACGGCACGAACAGGTCCCCGCCGCCCGGGACGCCGATGTAATACTGATCGTTGACGAAGCTCTTGCTGCGTTCCGAGTAGTTCACGCCGAAGTCGATCGACTTGAACGGGCTCTGGTGCAGGGTGCGGTTTGCGGTGAGACGGGCGGCCTTGATCTCGTCCTCGATGGACGGGGTGTTCATATAGCCGACCTGGCCGCCGGGAATGACGTCGCTGCCCCAGCCCTGGGCTGAGGTGATGCGGATCAGGGTCGGGTCGGCGTAGTCGAGCTGGCTGGTGAAGCGGGTGACGCCGTCGTCGGTCAGTTCGAAGCCGAGGGTGTCCAGCGCGCCATTGATGTTACGGCCCGTCCCCCCGTTGGTTTCCAGGATGATGTCGTTCCGCTCGACCTTCGAATAGTTGACGTCGAGCGCCAGGGTCCAGTCGTCGTTGGCGACGAACTCGGTGTTCCAGCCCAGGGCCGTGATGTTGCTGTCACGCTTGTTCAGGTCGTTGCGGACGACGCCCTTGATGTTGTCCCATGTGCCGGCGACGATCAGGCCGTCTTCGACCGTATAGCCGGGGCGCAGCGATGGGCCGGGACGGCAAACGTTGGGCGTGGCGACGTTGTTGGTGATCTGGCAGCCGCCCAGAACCGTGTTGGTGCGTCCCGGGCTTTCCGCCAGGCCGCCCCAGGCCAGCGGGAACTCGATGCCGCGCAGGACCTGGGTGTTCTTGAACTCGGAATAGAAGGCGTCGATCGTCGAGTGGATGCGGTCGTTCGGACGCCATTCCAGCACGCCCATATAGCCGTCGCGCTCCAGCTCCGACGACATGACATAGGGTTTGACGCCGCCGGTCAGCAGATTGCCGTCGGAATAGTTCGGATAACCCCAGGCGTTGAACCGCTCGGACTGATAGGGCGAGCTCATGTGGGCGTAGCCCAGGGCGACGCCCAGGGTGCCGTCCATGAACTGGTCGATATAAGAGACGGTGTAGCGGTCGCCGCTGTCGGTCGTGCCCGAGTTCAGGGCGCCGATGTCGTTCCATTCGTGGCGATAGTTCACCGCGATGGCCTGACGGCCATAGGCCAGGGGCCGGACGGTGCGCAGGTCGACGGTGCCGGCCAGGCCCTGGCCGATCAGGGCCGCATCCGGGGTCTTGTAGACCACGACGCTGCCCAGCAGTTCCGAGGGGAACTGGTCGAACTCGACGCCGCGGTTGTCGCCGGTGGTGACAAGTTCGCGGCCGTTCAGCAGGGCGGTGGTGAAGTCCGGGCCGAGGCCGCGGATGGAGATCTGCTGGCTGCGGCCGTCGAGGCGCTGCATGGTCACGCCCGGCAGACGAGCCAGGGATTCGGCGATGGAGACGTCCGGCAGCTTGCCGATGTCCTCGGCCGAAATGACTTCCACGATAGAGGTGTTGTTGGCCTTGGCCGAGATCGAAGCCTCGATCGAGCGACGAATGCCGGTGACGACGATTTCGCCGACTTCCGCAGGCTGTTCGTCGGCCTGGGTCGTCGCCGCGGCGGTTTGCGCCTGGGCGCTGCTGACGGCCACGAGCGCGGCGGCGCCGAATGCGGCGCCCGACAGCAGGCGCACGCGCCGATTAAGACGTTGAGACATTGTCATCCTCCCTGGGGCTGCCGCGATTCTGAATGTCGCAGCCGAAGCCTTCGCAAAAATATGCAAACATCTGGCATTCTTGCAAGCAGTTAATGCGAGGGGCGTAATTTCGCCGCACCCGAACCACCGCAAACAGCCCGAAAATCTTAGCTCGGCGGGAGAGTCATGCCGATTACTTGCTGCAATGCAGCATTCTAATCCGCGTTGACAGGGGCCGCCCGGACTGCAAAATCTTGCAAATCGATCTGGAAGGCTTTGCACTTTCTGGACAGGGAGAACGACAGGATGACCCTCGCCCGACAATGGAAGACCCCGGCGCGCGCCATGATCGCGGCGGCGGCGCTGTTCGCCTCGACTTCCCCCCTGCCCGTCCAGGCCCAGTCGGCCGCGCCGGACGTCCTGACCGCCCTGCGCCAGCGCCCGCCCCAGGACGAGGTCATCTATTTCCTGCTGCCCGACCGGTTCGCCAACGGCGATCCCTCGAACGACCACGGCGGCTATGCGCCCGAGCGGCTGAAGAGCGGCTTCGACCCGTCCGACACCGACTTCTACCACGGCGGCGATCTGGCGGGCGTGACCCAGAGGCTGGACTATATCCAGGGCCTGGGCGCCACCGCCGTGTGGCTGGCGCCCGTCTTCAAGAACAAGCCAGTCCAGACCCACGGGAACTACACGGGTGCGGCGCATCACGGTTACTGGATCACCGACTTCACGGCCGTCGATCCGCATTTCGGCGACGAGGCGGCGATGCGCGCCCTGGTCGAGGCGGCCCATGCGCGGGGCATGAAGGTCTATCTGGACATCGTCGCCAATCATACGGCCGACGTGATCCGCTATCGTGAGTGTCCCGACCGGCCCTGCGAATACCGCAGCCGGGCCGACTATCCCTACACCCGCCGCGGCGGGGTGGACGGGGCGGCGATCAACGCGGGCTTCGACGGACGGGACTTCTCGCGCCTGACCCGGCCCGACTACGCCTACAGTCCCTATGTTCCGGCGGGCGAGGAGACGGCCAAGGTTCCCGCCTGGCTGAACGACCCGATCCACTATCATAACCGGGGCGACAGCACGTTTGCGGGCGAAAGCTCGCTGGACGGGGACTTCGCCGGTCTGGACGACCTGCTGACCGAGGATCCGGTGGTGATCCAGGGCATGATCGACATCTTCGGCGGCTGGATCGACAAGTACGGGATCGACGGCTACCGCATCGACACCGCCCGCCACGTGAACCCCGAGTTCTGGCAGGCCTTCATCCCCGCCATGCTGGCGCGGGCGCGGGCCAAGGGGATCCCGAACTTCCACATCTTCGGCGAGGTCTATGACCCTGACCCGGCGGTCACGGCGCGGTTCACGCGGGCGGACGCCTATCCGGCTGTGCTGGATTTCCCGTTCCAGAAGACGGCGGTGGACGTCGCCTCGGGCAAGGCGGGGACCGACGCCCTGGCCAAGTTGTTCGCCGCCGACGCCATCTACGCCAAGGGAGCGGAGACGGCCGCCATCCTGCCGACCTTCCTGGGCAACCACGACATGGGCCGGGTCGGCTTTTTCGTGAAACAGGCCAATCCGGACGCCGACGAGGCCGAGGTTCTGGCGCGGGTGAAACTGGCCCATGCCCTGATGATGTTCAGCCGCGGCGTGCCGACCCTGTACTACGGCGACGAGCAGGGCTTCGCCGGCGCCGGCGGTTACGGACACTCACGCCAGGACATGTTCGCCAGCCAGACGGCTGTCTATGCGGCGGAGCAGCCCATCGGCGGTCGTCAGCCGGCCTATTCGACCGAAGCCCCTCTCTATACGGCCATCGCCGAGATGGCCCGGATCCGCGCCGCCGAACCGGCGCTGCGCCGCGGGCGTCAGGTCGTTCGCGCCGCCGGCGACGCGCCGGGTCTGTTCGCCCTCTCCCGCATTGACGAGGCCGGCGGCGAAACCCTCGTCCTGTTCAACACCTCGACCGCCGAAGTCACGGCCCAGGTCGAGGTGGAGCCCGGCTCGCGGCGGTGGCAAGCTGTTCGCGGCGACTGCGCGGCCGAGGCTTCGGCCCCAGCCAGCTACGCCGTCCGCATCGCCCCTCTCGACTATCTGATCTGCAAGAGCACGCCCCAGTGAACGCCCACACCCTCGATCTCGCGACCGCCGCCCGACCGGCGACCGCCCACACTGAATGGTGGCGGGGTGCGGTGCTGTACCAGATCTATCCGCGCAGTTTCGCCGATGCGAACGACGACGGGGTGGGCGACCTGAAGGGGATCACCCAGCATCTGGACCATGTCGCCTCGCTGGGCGTGGACGGCATCTGGCTGTCGCCCTTCTTCACCTCGCCGATGAAGGACTTCGGCTATGACGTCGCCGACTATTGCGACGTGGATCCGATCTTCGGAACCCTGGCCGATTTCGACGCCCTGGTGGCGCGGGCCCACGCGTTGGGTCTGAAGGTGGTGATCGACCAGGTCTTCTCGCACACCTCCGACGAACACCCCTGGTTCCTGGACAGCCGCGCGTCGCGCAGCGGGCCGCACGCCGACTGGTACGTCTGGGCCGACGCCAAGCCGGACGGATCGCCGCCGTCGAACTGGCAGTCGGTGTTCGGCGGTCCGGCCTGGACCTGGAACGCACGGCGCGGCCAGTATTACATGCACAACTTCCTGGCCTCCCAGCCGCAGCTGAACGTGCGCAATCCGGCGGTTCAGGACGCCCTGATCGAGGCGGCGCGGTTCTGGCTGGACCGGGGGGTGGACGGCTTCCGGCTGGACGCCATCAACTTCTCCATCCACGATCTGAAGCTGACCGACAATCCGCCGATCAACGACGGCAAGAAACGCACCCGGCCGTTCGACTTCCAAGACAAGATCAACAACCAGAGCCAGCCGGAGATCATCGGCTTCCTGAACCGAATCCGCGCCCTGACCGACAGCTACGAGGGCCGGTTCACCGTCGCCGAAGTGGGCGGCGACCATGCCGACCGCGAGATGAAGGAATACACCGCCGGGACCGACCGCCTGCACTCGGCCTATGGCTTCCTGTATCTGTACGCCGACACGCTGAAGAGCGAACTGGTCGCCCAGGGCGAGACCATGTGGCCCGATCAGCAGGGCGAAGGCTGGCCGTCCTGGACCTTCTCGAACCACGACGCGCCGCGCGCGGTGTCGCGCTGGGCCCAGGGCCGGGACCGCAAGGCCTTCGCCGAGATGGCCCTGCTGCTTCTGGTCTGCCTGCGCGGGAACGTCTTCGTCTATCAGGGCGAGGAACTGGGCCTGCCCCAGGCCGAGGTGCCGTTCGAGCGGCTGGTCGATCCCGAGGCCATCGCCAACTGGCCCGAGACCCTGGGCCGCGACGGCGCCCGGACCCCCATGCCCTGGCATGCGGACCAGGCTAACGCCGGCTTCTCGACCGTCGAGCCCTGGCTGCCGGTCGATGCGCGCCATCTGCCGCTGGCGGTGGACGCGCAGGAGGCCGATCCGGCCTCGACCCTGCAGGTCGCCCGCCGGATGATCCGGCTGCGTCATCAGCATCCGGCCTTGCGCTACGGCGGCATGGCGCCGATCGAGACATCGCACCTGCTGGTGTTCGAACGACAGGAGCGCGGCGGGAGCGGAGAGCGGCTTCTGTGCGTCTTCAACCTGGGCCACGATCCGGTCGAATGGCGCCCGCCCGTCGACGCGACGCGGATCGAGGCGATCAACTGGACCGAGGCCGACGGCGCCACCCTGCCCCCGCTCGCCGGCCTGGTCTTCAGACTGGCATGAACCGGTCAGCCGCCACAGGTCTCGCGCACGATCAGATCGGTGGGAACGCGTTCCGACCGACCGGCCGTCGCGCCCCCGTGGTCCAGCAGCTTGGACACCATCAGCCGGCCGGCCTTCATCGTGTCCTGGGCGATGGTGGACAAGGCCGGACGCGAGTAGCGGCTGAAAGGCACATTGTCGAAGCCGATCACCGAGACGTCGCCCGGCACGGTCAGTCCGGCATGCTCCAGCGCGCGCACCGCGCCCAGGGCGATCTGGTCGGAGGCGGCCACCACGCCGTCAAACCGCACGCCCCGACGCACCAGGGCGTCCACGGCCGCCTCGGCGGATTCGACCTCGAAATGGGCGGGCACGATCAATTCGGCGTCAACCGACAGGCCCGCCGTCTCCAGCGCCTCCAGATAGCCCCGGTGCCGCTGCATGGCTTCGGGCGGATCAAGGTCGCCCAGAAACACGATCCGCGTGCGTCCCAGCCGCGCCAGATGCGCGGTCGCTCGACGACCGCCCGAGAAGTTGTCGGAACCGATGGAGCAATAGTCCTGTTCCGGCAGGTCGGCGCCCCAGACCACGAACCTATGGTCGCCCGCCGCCAGCCGGTTGAAGGCGCCATGCAGGCTGGACTGGCCCAGGAAGATCACGCCGTCGGCGCGACTGGTGTTCATCGCCGCCGCCAGCTCGTCATAGGTGGCGGGCGAGATATGGCTCATCAACAGGTCGCAGCCGCGTTCGCGCGCCGCCTCGCCCACTCCGGCCAGCAGTTCCAGGAAGAAGGGGTCGGAGATCCGGCCCTCCCGTCCCTGGGGTCGCGGCGTCACAAGGGCGATCGTGCCCTGGGCCCCGATCGGGCCCGCAGGCATGTAGCGGCGGAACGGATAGTCGTGCTCCTTCGCCAGCTTCCAGATCAGTTGCTTGGTGCGGTCATTGACGGCGGGGCTGTCGTTCAGCGCCCGCGAGGTGGTGGCGACCGACACGCCGGCCAGGCGCGCAATGTCTTCAAGTCGAGTGGTCTTGCGGCTCAAGGTCGCGGGTCCCCAGCACAGCCTGTTCTGGCTGCAAATTTTTCTGCAAACATTTCAGCCACCGTTCGCAGCGGTTGGCAAGAGGCGGCGTAACGGAGTTCACATGATGCAGCGCAGATCCTTCCTGGCCCTCGGCGGCGCCTCGATCCTGGCCTTCGGCGCGACGGGCGTTCGCGCCCAGACCACGCCGACCCACGCCCGCGCCAGCTCGCCCGGCGGCGTCCTGACCGTCGAGGCCTTCACCGACAACGACGGCCGGCCGATGTACGCCGTCCTGCGTCAGGGGCGGATGGTCGTCGCCCCGTCGAAGCTGGGCTTCCTGCTGACCGACGCCCCGGCGCTGGAGCGCGGCCTGGCGATCACCGCCGGCCAGCCCGTGACCATGGACGAGACCTGGGAGCAGCCGTGGGGCGAGCGCCGCTTCATCCGCAACCACTACAACGAATGGCGCGTCAGCTACGCCGAGACCGCCGGCCTGCAACGCCGCGTGGACGTGGTGTTCCGCCTGTATGACGACGGCCTGGGCTTCCGCTACGAATTCCCGGACCAGGCCGCGCTGAAGACGGTCCGCATCGGATCGGAGATCACCGAGTTCAACCTGGCCGAGGACGGCGAGGCCATCTGGTGCCCGGCCTGGGAATGGAACCGCGAGGAATACCTCTACAGCCGCACCCCGATCAGCGCGGTCGGCAACGCCCAGACGCCGATGACGGTCAAGGGCCAGTCGGGCCTGCACGTCTCGATCCACGAAGCCGCCTGCGTCGACTACGCCGGGATGAACCTGCGCCGGTCGGAGGAGACGAAGTTCCGCGCCCAACTGACGCCCGGCCTGACCAACGCCGCCGTGGTGCGCCAGGCGCCCTTCAACACGCCTTGGCGGACGCTGCAGGTGTCAGACAGCGCGGCCGGTCTGATCGAGTCCAGCCTGATCCTGAACCTGAACGAACCCAACAAGCTGGGCGACGTGTCGTGGTTCAAGCCGATGAAGTACGTCGGCGTGTGGTGGGAGATGCACCTGGAGCTGAAGAGCTGGAACTCCGGCCCCAAACACGGCGCCACCACCGAGAATGCGATCAAACACATCGACTTCGCGGCCAAGCATGGCTTCGGCGGGGTTCTGGTCGAGGGCTGGAACAAGGGCTGGGACGGCCAGTGGTTCGCCAATGGTTCGGACTTCAGCTTCACCGAGGCCTATCCCGATTTCGACATCGAGACGGTCTGCGCCCACGCCCGCTCCAAGGGCGTGCAACTGATCGGCCACCACGAGACCGGCGGCAACGCCTTCCACTATGAGCAGCAGCTCGAACCGGCGATGGCCCTGTATGAACGCCTCGGCGTCCATTCGGTGAAGACGGGCTATGTGGCGGACGCGCAAGGCGCGCGCGTCGCCGGACCCGACGGCCAGATGGTGATGGCCTGGCACGAGAGCCAAGCGATGGCTCAGCACCACATGAAGGTCGTCGAGGCGGGCGCGCGTCACAAAGTGGCGATCAACGCCCACGAGCCGTTCAAGGACACCGGCCTGCGCCGCACCTATCCGAACATCATCAGCCGCGAAGGCCAGCGCGGCATGGAATATTCGGCCTGGGGCAATCCGGGCAATCCGCCCGAGCATGAGCCGAACCTGGTCTTCACCCGCCTGCTGGCCGGACCGATGGACTATACCCCCGGCATCTTCGGCATGGAGACGCGCAGCCCCGGCGGCGTGCAGACGACCTGGGCCAAACAGCTGGCCCTCTATGTCGTCATCTACAGCCCGATCCAGATGGCGGCCGACCTGCTGGTCAACTACGAGGCCAATCCGGGGCCCTTCCAGTTCATCAAGGACGTGCCCTGCGACTGGGCCGAGACCCGCGTGCTGGCGGCCGAGATGGGCGATTACGTCGCCATTGCACGCAAGGACCGAGCGTCGGACGTCTGGGCCCTGGGCGCCATCACGGACGAGCATCCGCGCGTCCTGACCGCGCATCTCGACTTCCTGGACGACGGGCGGCGCTATCGCGCCGAGATCTACCGGGACGGGCCGGACGCCGACTATCGCGGCAAGCGCGAAGACATCGTCATCGAGCAGCGCGAGGTCACTTCAGCGGACACGCTGACCCTGGCGCTCGCGCCCGGCGGCGGCCAGGCGATCCGCTTCGTGCCGGTCGGGCGGCGGCGGTGATGATCTCCCCCCCTACTCCCCCGTCATCCTCGGGCTTGACCCGAGGACCGGATGATCAGCCGCTCATGCGAAGGGGCGACGCACAGCCCGACCGGTGCCCGGTCCTCGGGTCAAGCCCGAGGATGACGGATTGGGGGAGCGTCACATGACCCTTCTCCCCCACCGCCCGCGCCTGTCCGGCCTGGCGATCTGGAACATGTGCGTCGGCTTCTTCGGCATCCAGATCGGCTTCGGTCTGCAGAACGCCAACACCAGCCGGATCTTCCAGACCCTGGGCGCCGAGGTCGACAGTCTGGCGATCCTCTGGATCGCCGCGCCGCTGACCGGCCTCCTGGTTCAGCCGATCATCGGCCATTTCAGCGACCGGACCTGGACCCGGTTCGGGCGTCGCCGCCCCTATTTCCTGGTCGGGGCCATAGCCACCACCCTGGCGCTGATCGCCATGCCCAACAGCCCCGGCCTGTGGTTCGCCGCGGCCATGCTCTGGATCATGGACGCCTCGATCAATATCACCATGGAGCCGTTCCGGGCCTTCGTCGGCGACAATCTGCCGGAAGAGCAGCGCACCGCCGGCTATGCGATGCAGAGCTTCTTCATCGGCGCGGGCGCGGTGTTCGCCTCGGTTCTGCCGTGGCTGCTGTCGAACGTCTTTAACATCGCCTCGACGGCCGAGGCCGGCGTCGTGCCCCTGTCGGTCAAGATCGCCTTCTATGTCGGCGCCGCCGGCCTGTTCTCGGCCGTGCTGTGGACCGTGCTGAGCACCAAGGAATACAGCCCCGAACAGATCGCCGCGTTTGAGCGCACCAAACAGGAAGCGCTGGGCGCGCCTGCTGACGACGGGCCCGAGGCGCCGGCGCGCAGCGTTCAGGGCTGGATGACGTCGGGCCTGGTCTGCGCCGTCCTGGGCGGGCTGGGTTTCGGGCTGATCGCCGCGTTGAACCTGGAGAAGGAGTTGCTGGTCCTGGCCGGCTTCTTCGCCGGTTTCGGCCTGTTACAGATCGCGGTCGGCATGATGCAACGCCGCCAGATCGTCAACGCCGCGACCGAGATCCTGAACGACATCTTCCGCATGCCCGAGACGATGCGGGGTCTCGCGGTCGTCCAGTTCTTCAGCTGGTTCGCCCTGTTCGCCATGTGGATCTACACCACCGCCGCCGTCACCCGTGTCCATTACGGGACCAGCGACACCACCTCGGCCGCCTATGCCGCCGGGGCCGACTGGGTCGGGGTTCTGTTCGGAGTCTATAACGGCGTGGCGGCCCTGGCGGCCTTCACCCTGCCGGTCCTGGCCAGGCGCATCGGCCGCAAGGCGACCCACGCCCTGATGCTGCTGCTGGGCGCTGCGGGCCTGTTCGGGGTCTTCGTGATCCGCGATCCGGGCCTGCTGTGGCTGCCGATGATCGGCGTCGGCTTCGCCTGGGCCTCGATCGTCTCCATGCCCTACGCCATCCTGTCGGCGGCGGTGCCGGACCGGAAGATGGGCGTCTATATGGGCGTCTTCAACATCTTCATCGTCGTGCCGCAACTGCTGGCCGCCACCGTCCTGGGCCTGATCCTGAAGACCCTGTTCGACGGCCAGGCCATCTGGGCTTTGATGCTCGGCGCCGTCTCCTTCGTGCTGGCGGCGGCGAGCGCCCTGCTGGTGCGCGAACATTCCCCCTCCCCCACGCCCAACCCGTGAGGCTTCTCCATGCGTAAGTTCAAAACCCTTTGCCTGGCCGGCGCCGCCGGTCTGGCCGTCGCCTCGGCCGCGTCCGCACAGTCGGTCGCGCCCGGCGCACCCGGCGACCTGCCGACCTGGTCCAGCGCCGCCAAGACGGGGGCCGGAGCCTCCTACGAGGCCTATGTCGACGGCCAGTATCGCGACAGCGGCCCGACCGGGGCGGTGTCCAAGGTCTGGTTCTCGATCGCCGACGGCGTCCTGACCGAGACCATGTACGGCCTGATCCACGAGGCCCAGATCAAGGCGCTTCGCTTCGCCGTCGTCACGCCGGATGGTCTGGCGCTGGAAGGCGACGACACCACGGCCAAGACCGAATACCTGCACGTGGACGCCGAGGGACGCCCCCTGTCGCCCGCCTACAAGGTCACGACGCGCGACAAGGCCGGCCGGTTCGAGATCGAGAAGCGCATCTTCACCGACCCCGACCGCAACGCCCTGGTGCTGCGGGTTCAGATCACCGCCCTGAGCGGCGAGGCCACGCCCTATCTGCTGCTGGAGCCGCACATCGCCAACACCGGCGTCGAGGATCGCGGCGCCGTCACGGCCCAGGGCTTCCACGCCTGGGAAGGCGACACGCACCTGGTGCTGAAGCCCAGCGAGGCCTTCGCCGCCGCCAGCGTCGGCTTCGTCGGCGCGTCCGACGGCCTGACCGATCTGAAGGACGGCAAGCTGGACTGGACCTACGCCTCGACCGGCGAGACCGCCGGGAACACGATGATGACCGGCGCCCTGCCGACCCTGCGCATGGGCCAGAGCCTCAGCCGCGACTTCGTCATCAGCTTCGGCGACAGCGAGGCGGCGGCCCAGGCGGCGGCGGACGGCGCCTTCGCGACCGGACTGGACGAGGTGCTGGCCCGCTTCAACGGCGAGGGCGAGCGCGCGGGTTGGGAGGATTATGTCGCCTCGCTGACCGAATTGCCGCGCATCGCCGAACAGGCGACCGACGGGGGCAAGCTGGCCTATGCCTCAGCCCTTATGCTGAAGGCGCAGGAGGACCGCACCCACGCCGGCGCCCTGATCGCGTCCCTGTCCAACCCATGGGGCGACACGGTGGACGCGTCGAAATCCTCGACCGGCTACAAGGCGGTCTGGCCGCGCGACTTCTATCAGGTGGCCATGGCCCTGGCGGCCCTGGGCGACAGGGAGACGCCGCTGGCGGCCTTCAACTATCTGCCCCAGGTCCAGGTCGGGCCGGACACGCCGGGCAATACCGGCGTCGGCGGCTGGTTCCTGCAGAAGACCCACGTGGACGGCGAGCTGGAATGGGTCGCGGTTCAGCTGGACCAGACGGCCATGCCGATCATGCTGGGTTATCGTCTGTGGAAGATGGGCTGGCTGTCCGATGCCGAGATGACCGAGCACTACACCGCCATGCTGAAGCCGGCCGCCGACTTCCTGGTCGATGGCGGCAAGGTCGGCCTGTTGTGGAACGACGCGGAGATCAAGCCGCCCTTCACCCAGCAGGAACGCTGGGAGGAGCAGCAGGGCTATTCCCCGTCCAGCACTGCGGCCGTGGTCGCCGGCCTGACGGTCGCCGCCGAAATGGCCCGCGCCTCGGGCGATGCGACGGGCGCGACCCGCTACCAGGCCGCCGCAGACGGCTACGCCTCGAAGATCGAGGATCGGATGTTCACCACCACCGGCGACTTCGGCGACGGTCGCTACTACATCCGCATCACCCAGAACGAGAACCCGAACGACAAGGCCCCGATCGGCGCCGCCAACGGTCAGATCGCCCCGGCCGAGGATCGGGTCGTGGACGGCGGCTTCCTGGAGCTGGTCCGCTACGGCGTGCGCAAGGCGAACGATCCGCACATCCTGTCCACCCTGCCGGTCTATGATGATCAGAGCCTGGAAGACCTTTACCGTGTCCGCTACGACTTCGGCCCCGAGGGCGACAAGACGCCGGGCTGGCGCCGGTACGGCGTCGACGGCTATGGCGAAGACCATGTCACGGGCGCCAACTATGGCGTCGGCGGCGAGATGAGCCCCGGCCAGCGCGGCCGGGTCTGGCCCTTCTTCACGGGCGAGCGCGGCCATTATGAACTGGCCCGCGTCAGCCTGAACGGCGCCCCCTCCGCAGCCGAAATCGCCGCCATCCGCCAGACCTATGTGCGCGGCATGGAGCGGTTCGCCAACGACGGCCTGATGCTGGCCGAACAGGTGTGGGACGGGGTCGGCGCCCCCACGGCCCACGACTACACCCTGGGTCAGAATACGGATTCCGCCACCCCCCTGGCCTGGACCCACGCCGAATATCTGAAGCTGCTGCGGTCGCTGGCCGACGGCAAGGTCTGGGACCGGTACGACCCTGTCGAAAGCCGCTACGCCCGCTAAAGAAAAAGGCCCCGAAGATCACTCTCCGGGGCCTCCTAAGTTCAGTTCCGAAGGATCAGAACATCACTTTAAGACTGGCGACGACGCGATCCTCGGCGTTCTGAACGTTGTCCACGTCGGTGTCATGATAGCGGACATCGACTCCCAGATTGTCCGTCAGGGCGTAGGTCGCACCGAGGTTCCAGGTCGTGTACTCGTCGCTGTCTTCGTAAGTCTGCAGGCCGACCGCGCCGGACAGGGTCAGCTTGTTCATCGGCGAGAAGCTGCCGTTGATCTCATAGTACAGCGTCTGTTCGTTGAGATAGCTGGGCGAGTAGAAGACCGCCGCGCCAACCGTGGCCGGGCCGACCGCCCGCGATGCGGCGAGCTTGAACTCGGTGTAGTTATAGTCGGTGAAGCTGGGGGCGTTCACATAGCTGTAGGCGATCACGCCGCCATCGACAGCGAAGCCCTGCACCTCGGTACGGTAGCCGGCGTAGAAATCGACTTCAGCATCGGTGTCGTCGCCGAAGTCTACATTCGAGGCCCAGACGCCCGCGTAGAAATTGCCGGCCGTCAGGTCCATGCCGCCCTGGATGGCAGGATCCTCATTGGTCTGGCTGTACCCGCGGTAAACATAGTCGCTGAAGACGCCGACGTTGAACGCGACATCGACCTCAGTGTCGGCCTGGGCCGAGGCGGGAGCGGCCACGCCGATCAGACCCAAAGACACAGCTACGGCCGCGACCGAACTCAAAAACCTGACATTCATTACGCTATCCCCTTGTTTTTATAGATTTGGTTTCAAGAACCGACACGAATGCCGGAGACCTCGGGCGCGGCCGGCGGGCCGCGCCCGAGAGCGTTAGTCAGTGGTCCAGACTCTCGCCATGCAGCGAGGTGTCCAGACCGGCGGCCTCTTCCGCCTCGCTCACGCGCAGGCCCGTGGTGAACTTGCAGATGATGAGGATGACGAAGGTGCCGACCGCGCTGTAGGCGATGGTCCAGGCCAGGCCCAAGGCCTGGGCGCCGACAGTAGCGCCTTCCGACAGGCTGTTGATCGCGGTGGTCGCGAACACGCCGGTCAGCAGGGCGCCGATCAGACCGCCGGCGCCGTGGATGCCGAAGGCGTCCAGGGAGTCGTCGTAGCGCAGCAGCTTCTTGATCCAGACCGACGAGATGTAGCAGACCGGTCCGGCGATCAGGCCGATGATGACCGCGCCCTTGGGATCGACGAAGCCGGCGGCCGGAGTGATGGCCACCAGACCGGCGACCACGCCCGACAGCATGCCGATCAGCGAGACCTTCTTCTTCTCGATCAGTTCGATGATCTTCCAGGTCAGGGCGGCGGCGGCGGCGGCCAGGACGGTGTTCAGCAGGGCCACGCCCATCAGTTCGTTCGCCGCGCCCGCCGAGCCGGCGTTGAAGCCGATCCAGCCGACCAGCAGCAGCGAGGCGCCGATCATGGTCAGCACCGGGTTGTGGGCGATGATCGGCTCGGCGCCATAGCCCTTGCGACGACCCAGGAAGATGGCGCAGACCAGCCCCGCGACGCCCGAGTTGACGTGAACGACCGCGCCGCCTGCGAAGTCCAGCACGCCGGCGGCGCCCAGGAAGCCGCCGCCCCAGACCCAGTGGCAGATGGGCGAATAGACCAGCAGCGACCACAGGGCCGTAAACAGCAGCAGACCGGAATATTTCATCCGCTCGGCGAAGGCGCCAGTGACCAGGGCCGGGGTGATGATGGCGAAGGTCATCTGGAAGGCGATGAACAGATATTCGGGAATGCCGGTCAGCAGGGTGTTCGCCGTGCCCAGGGTCACGCCGTTCAGGAACAGCATGTCCAGGCCGCCCACATAGGGCTGAAGCGCGGCGTCAGGGTTGGCGCCGAAGGCGATGCTGTAGCCGGCGATGAACCAGACCAGCGAGACGACGGCGAAGACGCCGACCGACTGGGTGATGGTGGCGATGACGTTCTTGCGGCGCACCATGCCGCCGTAGAACAGGGCCAGACCCGGCAGGGTCATCAACAGGACCAGAGCGGTCGAGGTGCCCAGCCAGGCCGTGCCGGCGCCGTCCAGTTCCAGCACCGACTGGTGCGCCAGCAGGGCCGGCGCCGCCTCGGGCGTCTGGGCGAAGGCCCCGCCCGCATAGAAGAGACCAATGGTCAGACACAGGAGCGCGACGGCTCCCGGAAGTCGATTCCAGACACGCGACATGAGCAAAAATCCCCCTTAGCAATCTCGCAGATGCGAAGGTTTTACTGCAATCGCGTCTTACGCAAGGGGCTTGACCGTAAACGGTGCAACTTTCTTGCAACGGTCATTGAACAAAAGTTAAGCCCCGCATGATCGTTGCATCATGCAGGGCTAAAAGATCAAAATCGTGTTCCCGGTAACAATGTTCGCGGTACGAATTTCGCAGCCCGATCAGGTCAGGCCCAGTGCATCTGCACCCGATGCGCCGCCGCCCAGTGGATGGCGCGGATGGCGTCGATCACGGCCTCGGTCGCCGCGCGTGTGCCCAGGGCGCCGCCCAGGTCGGCGGTGACGGCGCCGGCCGCCAGGACCGCGGCGACGGCGGCCTCGATGGAATCGGCCTCGTCCTCCAGCTTCAGGCTGTGACGCAGCAGAAGGGCCGCCGACAGGATGGTTCCGACCGGGTTGGCCAGGTCCTGTCCGGCGATGTCCGGCGCCGAGCCGTGGATCGGCTCGAACAGGCCCGGCCCTTCGGTCCCCAGCGAGGCCGACGGCAGCAGACCGATCGAACCGCCCAGCACCGAGATCTCGTCTGACAGGATGTCGCCGAACATGTTCTCGGTCAGGATGACGTCGTATTCGCGCGGCTTGCGGATCAGGTGCATGGCCATGGAATCGACCAGGGCGTGCTCCAGCGCGATCTCGGGGAACTCCTCGGCGTGGATGCGGGTCACCACCTCGCGCCACAGGCGGCTGGTCTCCATGACATTGGCCTTGTCGACCGAGGTCACCTTGCCGCGCCGCTGGCGAGCGGTCTGGAAGGCGGCGCGGGTGACGCGCTCGATCTCCGGCACCGTATATTCGCACAGGTCCGTGGCGCGGTCGGCGGTGCGGGTCTTCTCGCCGAAATAGACGCCGCCGGTCAGTTCGCGGAAGACGATCAGATCGACGCCCTCGACGATCTCCTTCTTCAGCGGCGAACGGTGCGCCATCACTGGCGAGACCTGCAGCGGCCGCAGATTGGCGAACAGGCCCATGGCCTTGCGGATCGCCAGCAGGCCTTCCTCGGGCCGGCGCTTGCCGCCGTCCCATTTGGGACCGCCGACGGCGCCCAGCAGAACCGCGTCGGCGGCGACGCAGGCGGCGCGGGTCGCCTCTGGCAGGGGCTCGCCCGTCTCGTCGATGGCGGCGCCGCCGATCAGGTGTTCGGAGAAGTTGAAGCTGTGGCCATAGAAGTCGCCGATCACCGCCAGGACGTCGCGCGCGGCGCGCGTCACCTCCGGTCCGACGCCGTCGCCGGGCAACAGGACGATATTATAGGTCTTGGGGGCGGTGTTGGGCATCAGACGGTCTCTCTCGAACGCTCATAGGCTTCGATCTCAGGCAGGTTTGATTGCAGCCAGCCCAGGGTGTCCACCCCGTTCAGCAGGCATTCGCGCGCGAAGGATTCGACCGTAAACGACACGGGCTGAGCATTGCCGCGCCGGATCTGGCTGGCCTGGAGGTCGATCGTGACCGGCTGGTCCGGTTGCGACGCCAGATCGTCCCAGACGTTCTGGCTGACGACGATGGGCAGCAGGCCGTTTTTCAACGCGTTAGATGTAAAAATGTCAGCGATCTCGGTCGAGATCACCGCCCGGAACCCATAATCGTACAGGGCCCAGGGGGCGTGTTCGCGCGAGGAGCCGCAGGCGAAATTCTTGCCCGCCAGCAGGATACGATGCTCGGCCGGATCGATGCGGTTCAGGATGGCCTCGGGCTTCTCCGATCCGTCCGTCTCATAGCGCCAGTCATAAAAGGCCGCCTTGCCCAGCCCCTCGCGCGACGTCGTCGTCAGGAAGCGCGCGGGGATGATCTGGTCGGTGTCGATATTGGCCTGGCTGAGCGTCACCGTGCGGGAGGTCAGGACCTGAAAGGGCTCAGACATTTTGCGCTCCTACCGTCTCGCGCGCGGCGCTCGACTGCTTGAGGGCAGTCGCCTCCCGCAGATAGACGCGCGGATCGGTCAGCACCCCGGCCACCGCCGTCGCCGCCGCCGTCGCAGGACTGGCCAGGATGGTGCGGGCGTCCTTGCCCTGGCGGCCTTCGAAATTGCGGTTCGAGGTCGAGACCGCCAACTGGCCGGGCGCGACGAAATCCCCGTTCATGGCGATACACATCGAACAGCCGGGGATACGCCATTCGGCGCCGGCGGCGATGAAGACCTCGTGCAGGCCTTCGGCCTCGGCGTCGCGACGCACGGCCTCCGAACCGGGAACCACCAGCATGCGCAGGCCCGGCTTGACCTTGCGGCCGCGCAGCACTTCTGCGGCGGCGCGCAGATCGGGCAGTCGGCCGTTGGTGCAGGAGCCGATGAAGACCACGTCCACCGGCTGGCTGGTCGTCGCCTCGCCGGCCGTGAAGCCCATATAGGCGATGGCCTTGCGGTCGCTGTCCGACTGGGGCTGGGGCACGGGCGTGCCGATCGGCGCGCCGGCGTCCGGCGTCGTGCCCCAGGTCGCCATGGGACGGATGGCGGCGCCGTCGATGACGACTTCCTTGTCGAAGCTCGCGCCCGGATCCGTGGCCAGCTTCAGCCATTCGGCCGTCGCCGCCTCATAGTCGGCGGGAACGTGTTTGCGGCCGCGCAGCCAGTCGATGGTGGTCTGGTCCGGGGCGATCATGCCCGCGCGGGCGCCGGCCTCGATGGACATGTTGCACAGGGTCATCCGCCCTTCCATGTCCAGCGACCGCACCGCCTCGCCGGCGTATTCAATGACATAGCCGGTGCCCCCGCCGAAGCCGATGGCGGCGATGACGGCCAGGGCGACGTCCTTGCCCGAAACGCCGGGCTGCAGCCGGCCATCCACCGTCACCCGCATGGCCTTGGCCTTGCGCTGCAACAGGCACTGGGTCGCCAGCACATGGCCGACCTCGGACGTGCCGATGCCGAAGGCCAAAGCCCCGAAGGCACCGTGTGTGGCGGTATGGCTGTCGCCGCAGACCACGGTCATGCCCGGCTGGGTCAGGCCCAGCTCCGGCCCCATGACATGGACCACGCCCCGGTCTTCGGAGCCCCAGCCCGCCAGCGGCACCCCATGAGCGGCGCAGTTCTTCTCCAGCCGATGCACCTGGGCCTCGGCCTGGGCGGTGACATAGGGTTTCAGCCCGTTCAGCCCCGCCGGCAGGGTCGGGGTCGAATGGTCCAGGGTCGCATAGGTCCGGTCGGGGCGGCGCACCTTCAGGCCGCGCGCCTCGATCTCGCTGAAGGCCTGAGGGCTGGTGACCTCATGGACCAGGTGCAGGTCGATATACAGAACCCCGGGCGTGTCGGCCGTCTCGGATCGCACGACGTGAGCGTCCCAGACCTTGTCGAACAGGGTTTTTGGATCAGGCATACTGGGCCACCGTCTCCGACACGCCGTCCACGGCGTCGATGATGGCGATCAGCTCCGCGTCGTTGATCTCGCCGATCTGGTCGGCGCGCTGCTTGAAGCCGGCGACCACCGCGACCAGACGCTCGCCCTCAATGGGACGGCCGATGGTCTCGGCGCGCTTAGCGATGGCGTGACGGCCCGAATGCTTGCCCAGCACGAACCAGCTGCCCTCGAAGCCCACGTCCTGGGGCCGCATGATCTCATAGGTGCGGCTGTCGGCCAGCATGCCGTGCTGGTGGATGCCGGCCTCGTGGGCGAAAGCATTGATGCCGACCACCGACTTGTTGCGGGCGATAACCGTCTCGGTGATCTCGCACAGGATCTTGGAGGCGCGAACCAGATGGCGGCTGTCGGCGCCGGTCGTGACGCCGTAACGGTCCTCGCGGACCTTCAGGGCCATGATGACCTCTTCGATCGAGGCGTTGCCGGCGCGCTCGCCGATGCCGTTGATCGCGCCTTCGACCTGACGCGCACCGCCCTCGACGGCGGCCAGGGAGTTGGCGACCGCCATGCCCAGGTCGTCGTGGCAGTGGGCCGAGAAGATCACATGCGGATGGCGCTTGTGGATGCGCGCCGCCAGGGCGCGGAAGGTCTCGCGCACCTCTTCCGGAGTCGCATAGCCGACGGTGTCGGGCACGTTCAGGGTCCGGGCGCCGGCGTCGGCGGCGGCTTCCAGCACATCGGCCAGGAACTCGGGCTCGGTGCGGAAGGCGTCTTCGGCCGAGAACTCGACGTCATCGAACAGGCTGGCGGCGTATTCGACCGACCGCACCGCCGTCGACAGCACCTCGTTGGTGGACATCTTCAGCTTGGCGGTGCGGTGGATCGGGCTGGTGCCGATGAAGGTGTGGCAGCGGCGATGCGACCTGGGCGCCGGCTGCAGGGCCCGGAAGCTGGCGTCGATGTCCTTTTCGTTGGCGCGCGACAGGGAGCAGAAGATCGGCCCCTCGACCTCACCCGCCACGCGGCGGATGCAGTCTTCGTCGCCCGGCGAGGCGGCGGCGAAGCCGGCCTCGATAACGTCGACGCCCAGGTCCTTCAGGACCTGGGCCATCTTCACCTTGGCTTGGGCGCTCATGGAGAAGCCGGGCGCCTGTTCCCCATCCCGCATCGTCGTGTCGAACACGATGACCCGGTTGGGGTCGGCGGCGATCTCCGCGGTTCGGGATACGCCGGATACTCGTACGTGTTCGGCGGTCATTACGCGGCCTCGGATTGAATAATGTCGTTGCCGATGCGGCGTACGCCGAACAGGCGGTCGATCTGGCGGCCCAGATTCTCCATGCACCGGCCGGCGTCGCGGCCGCGCACGGTCAGGGAGATGCGGCGGAACGCCCCTTCGTCGGCCATGTTCATGCCGTCGATGTGGAAGCCGCGGCGCTCCACAAGGCCGATGAGACGCTGAAGCGAACCGTCCGCACGGTCGATCTGGATGTGGATCGTGTCGCTCATCTCAGGAGCCCTCCATCATTTCGGCGTTGCTCTTGCCCGGCGGAACCAGCGGCCAGACATTGTCTCGGGGATCGATGACCACATGGGCCAGGCAGGGGCCGTCGGCGGCCAGCAGGCGCTGGATGCCGTCCGACACCTGATCGCGGCGATCGATACGGAAGGCCTCGATACCAAAGGCCTCGGCCACCTTCACGAAGTCCGGATTGTCGGACAGGTCGATCTCGGAATAGTTCTCGGCGAAGAACAGCTCCTGCCACTGGCGCACCAGGCCCAGCGAGGAGTTGTCGATCAGCACGATCTTCAGCGGGATGCCGTAACGCTTCAGCGTCGCCAGCTCCTGGATGTTCATCATGAAGCCGCCGTCGCCGGCGATGGTGACGACGGTCGCCGACGGATCGGCCAGCTTGGCGCCGATGCCCGCAGGCAGGCCGAAGCCCATGGCGCCCAGGCCGCCCGAGGTGATGTGGGCTTCGGGCCGGGAGAAGCGGCAGTGCATGGCCGCCCACATCTGGTGCTGGCCCACGTCGCAGGCGGCGACGAAGTCATCGCCGGCCGCTTCCGACACTTCCTTCAGCAGGGCGGGGGCATAGACCCCCTCGCCCGGCGCGTCATAGCGATAGGCGCCGACGGCGGCGGCCTGGGCGCATTCGACGGCCCACGGCTGGATATCCAGGGCCGGGCCGCCGGCCATGCGCGCCGTCAGGGCCTCGACCCCGTCCTTCAGCTCGCCGACGACGGCGACATTGGCCGCCCGCAGCTTGCCGACTTCCGAGGCGTCGATATCGAAATGGACGATGCGGGCGTTGGGCGCGAACTCGGCCAGCTTGCCCGTGGCGCGGTCGTCGAACCGGGCGCCGACGACGATCAGCAGGTCGCTGTCCTGCACCGCATGATTGGCGGCGCGGGCGCCGTGCATGCCCAGCATGCCCAGCATGCCCGGCGCATCGGTCGGAATGGTGCCCAGGGCGTTCAGGGTCGAGACCTGCGGAATGCCGGTCGCGGCGACGAAGGCGCGCAGGGCCTCGGTCGCGCGGCCGATCTTCACCCCGCCGCCGATATAGACCAGCGGCTTCTTGGCGGCGCGGATCGCGGCCTCGGCGGCGGCGATGGCGTCGTGGTCGATGCGCGGCGTCTCGTTGGGGACATGGAAGCCGTAGTCGTCGCTGGTCGTGGCGAACTGCACGTCCTTGGGCAGATCGACCAGGACCGGACCGGGGCGGCCCGAGGCGGCGATATGGAAGGCTTCCTCGATGGCGGCCGGCACCTCGGCCGCGTCGCGGACCAGGATCGAGTGTTTCACGATCGGCAGGGTGACGCCCAGGATGTCGATCTCCTGGAAGGCGTCTGTGCCCATCAGGCCCTGGGCGACATTGCCGGTGATGCAGACCATCGGCACCGAATCCATCATCGCATTGGCGATGCCGGTGATCAGATTGGTGGCGCCGGGGCCGGAAGTGGCCATGCACACCCCGACCTTGCCGCTCTTCCTCGCATAGGCGTCGGCGGCGAAGGCCGCGCCCTGCTCGTGGCGGACCAGGATGTGCTTCAGCCTGGATCCGGCCAGGGCGTCATAGACCGGCATGATGGCGCCGCCCGGATAACCGAACACCACCTCCACGCCCAGCCGCTCCAGGGTGGAGACCAGCAGGCGCGCCCCCGATTGGGGGACGGCCTCGGCTGAGGATTTTAAGGCGGCGGCGGTCATCAGGGTCATCCGGTCTTTCGCTTGGGCTCAGGCCGCTTCGGACTTGGGCGTGTTCAGCCAGGCCATCCGCTCGCGCAGACGGGCGCCGACCTGTTCGATCTGGCTTTCGCGGTCCGCCTTCAGCCAGGCTTCGTACTGCGGCTTGCCGGCCTCGTTCTCGGCGATCCAGTTGCGCGCAAAGGTGCCGTCCTGGATCTCGTCCAGAATGGTCTTCATGCGGGCCTTGGTCTCTTCATTGACGACGCGCGGACCGCTGGCGACGGCGCCGTATTTGGCCGTCTCGGAGATGAAGTGGTGCATCTTCGAGATGCCGCCTTCGTAGAACAGGTCCACGATCAGCTTCAGCTCGTGCAGGCATTCGAAATAGGCGATCTCGGGCTGGTAGCCGGCCTCGACCAGGGTGTTGAACCCTTGCATGACCAGTTCCTTGGCGCCGCCGCACAGGACGGCCTGTTCGCCGAACAGGTCGGTCTCGGTCTCTTCGCGGAAGGTGGTCTCCAGCAGACCGCCGGTCGCGCCGCCGTTGCCCTTGGCGTAGCCCATGGCCCGGTCGCGCGCCTTGCCGGTGACGTCCTTCTCGATGGCGAACAGCGAAGGCACGCCGCGGCCGCGCTGGAACTCGCGACGGACCAGATCGCCCGGTCCCTTGGGCGCGACCAGGATCACGTCCATGTCGGGACGCGGGGTGATGCGCTCGTAGATGATCGAGAAGCCGTGGGCGAACAGCAGGGCCGAGCCTTCCTTGGCGTTCGGCTCGATGATGTCGCGATAGACCTCGCCCTGGACCATGTCGGGGGTCAGGATGGCGATGATGTCGGCGCCCTTGACGGCCTCGGCCGGTTCGGCGGTCGGGACACCGTCGGCGGTGGCGTGTTTCCAGCCCGTGCCGCCGTGACGGACGCCGGCGACGACGTCATGGCCGCTGTCCTTCAGGTTCTGCGCATGGGCGCGACCCTGCGAGCCATAGCCGATGATGGCGATGCGCTGGCCGGCGATGGCGCCCGGCTTGATGTCTTCGTTGGTGTAGATGGTGATGGCCATGGTGGATCAGGCGTCCTGAGCAGCAGCGGATTTGTGAGACGCCGGAACTTGAGCCGGCGGCGGGTTGGGAATGGTGACCGCGCCCTGGGCCGCCGAGGCGACCGAGGCGCGGTATTTGGCGAAGACACCTCGCGCCGGACGGACCACGTGGGGCGTAAAGCCCGCCCGGCGCGTCGCCAGATCGACGTCGACGTCGATGCGGCGGTTGGTGACGTCGATGGTGATGCGGTCACCATCGCGAATGAGAGCGATCGGGCCGCCGACGGCGGCTTCCGGCGAGATGTGGCCGGCGACGAAGCCGTAGCTGGCGCCCGAGAAGCGACCGTCGGTCAGCAGGGCGACATTGTCGATCTTGCGGCCCTTCAGGGCGGCGGTGACCTGCAGCATCTCGCGCATGCCCGGGCCGCCCTTGGGCCCTTCGTAGCGGATGATGATGACGTCGCCCTCGCCGACCGAACCGTCCTGGACGGCGTGGAAGGCGTCTTCCTCGCTGTCGAAGACGCAGGCCGGACCTTCGAATCTGTCGACCTTGTGGCCCGTCAGCTTGATGACCGCGCCTTCCGGGGCGACGTCGCCATAGATGACGGCGAAGCTGCCGCGCTCCATGACCGGCGCGTCGAAGGTCGTCACCACCACCTGGCCGGGGGTCTCCTCGGCCTCTGCGGCTTCGGCGAACAGGCTGCGGCCGCTGACGGTGGGGGTGTTCACGATCTTGCCGGCCTCGGCCATGCGCTGCGTGACCAGACGGGTGCCGCCGGCGGCGAACAGGTGCGAGGCCAGGAAGCGGCCGCCCGGCTTCAGGTCGCAGATGACCGGCGCCTCGACACAGGCCTGGTGGCAGTCCTCGACGCCGAAATCGACCCCGGCTTCCGCCGCGATGGCCGTCAGGTGCATGACGGCGTTGGTCGAACCGCCCGAGGCGGAAACGGCGACGGCGGCGTTCTTCAGACTGGCGCGGGTGATGTATTTGCGGGCGGTGTCGCCGGCGAACACCCGCTCGACGATCAGGCGACCGCAGCGCTCGCCCTGGGCCGCCTTGCCCGGATCGACCGCCGGCACGTCATTGGCGCCCATGGGCGAGATGCCCATGACCGACAGGGCCATGGCCATTGTGTTGGCCGTGAACTGGCCGCCGCAGGCGCCGGCGCCGGGGCAGACCGCGCTCTCGACCGCCTTCAGCCCCGCGTCGTCCAGCGTCCCGGCCGAATGGGCGCCGATGGCCTCGAACACCTCCTGGACCGAGACCTCCCTGGCTCCGATCACACCCGGCATGATGGTGCCGCCGTAATAGACCAGGCCGGGGATATCCATCCGGGCCAGAGCCATGGCCGCCGCGGGAATGGTCTTGTCGCAGCCGACGATGCAGACCACGCCGTCCAGCTGATGGCCCTCGATGGCCAGCTCGATGGAGTCGGCGACGACCTCGCGGCTGATCAGCGAGGCCTTCATGCCCGCCGTGCCCATCGAGATGCCGTCGGTGACGACGATGGTGTTGAAATCGACCGGATAGCCGCCCGCTGCGACGATGCCGGCGCGCACATCCTTGGCCAGGCGGTCCAGGTGCATGTTGCACGGCGTGACCGTCGACCAGGTGTTGACGATGCCGATCATCGGCTTGTCGAAGTCGGCGTCCTGCATGCCGGCGGCGCGCAGATACGAGCGGGCGGCGGCCCGGTTCGGACCATGCGTCACCGCCGCGCTGCGCGCATTGGGCTTGTTGGGTTCTGAGGTAGAATCTTGCGTCATCGGTCCGGTTCTTTTTGAACCGCCAAGCACGAAAAACCCCGCTTCCTTTCGGGAGCGGGGTGGTGCGAGGCGATCCTGAGTGTGTCTAGGTCAGGTCGCGTGCATCCACGCCGCTTGCGTAAGCAGGCCGAGAAGTACGAGGAGAATGAGGAATACAGGGCTTTCCAGACCGATCGGCGCGCGAACGGTCGCTGCCGCCTGAGCGGTGCATCCCTTCATCATGTCGCGCGTCATCGTGGCCACGGGGGCTCCCTGTTCTGACGCCAAGAAACCATACCGGCCGGAGTCGCACAACCCCTGTCGCAAAAATTTTGCTCAATGAGGACGAAACCGCCCCGACAGGGGTGTTTCTTGCCTGACACGGTCCCGCCAACCCAAACCGTAACGCTTGCTCACGCCATGTTAGGGCTAAGGCGCGGCGGCGGGGTTGAAACCGGGGCGCGACAGTTCCATTGAGACGCCAACAACATAATCGTTCAGAGGAGCCTCCCCATGACCGTCCGCGTCGCCATCAATGGTTTCGGCCGCATCGGCCGTCTCGTCCTTCGCTCGATCATCGAGCACGGCCGCACGGACATCGAAGTGGTGGCGATCAACGATCTGGGTCCGGTCGAGACCAACGCCCACCTGTTCCGCTATGACTCGGTGCACGGTCGCTTCCCCGGCACGGTGACGTCGGGCGAAGACTGGATCGACGTCGGCACGGGCAAGATCAAGGTCACGGCCGAGCGTGACCCGGCAAACCTGCCGCACGCTGAGCTGAAGGTGGACATCGCCTTCGAATGCACCGGCATCTTCACCGCCAAGGACAAGGCCAGCGCCCACCTGAAGGCCGGCGCCAAGCGCGTCCTGGTCTCGGCCCCCGCCGAGGGCGCCGACAAGACCATCGTCTTCAAGGTCAACCACGACACCCTGACCGCCGACGACATCGTCGTCTCGAACGGTTCGTGCACCACCAACGCCCTGGCCCCCGTCGCCAAGGTGCTGAACGACCTGTTCGGCATCGAGCGCGGCTACATGACCACCATCCACTCCTACACCGGCGACCAGCCGACGCTGGATACGATGCACAAGGATCTGTACCGCGCCCGCGCCGCCGCCCTGTCGATGATCCCGACCTCGACCGGCGCCGCCAAGGCCCTGGGCCTGGTCCTGCCGGAACTGAAGGGCAAGCTGGACGGCTCGTCGATCCGCGTCCCGACCCCGAACGTCTCGGTGGTCGACCTGAAGGTCGTCTCCGGCCGCGACACCTCGGCCGACGAGATCAACGCCGCGCTTCAGGCCGCCGCCGACGGCCCGATGAAGGGCGTCCTGTTCACGACGACCGATCCGCTGGTCTCCAGCGACCTGAACCACATCGCCGCCTCGTCCACCGCCGCCCTGCCCCAAACCCAGGTCGTCGACGGCAAGCTGGCCCGCGTGCTCAGCTGGTACGACAACGAATGGGGCTTCGCGACCCGCATGGCGGACACCGCCCTGGTGATGGCGAAGTTCCTCTGAAATGAAGCCGCGCTGGGCCCAAAAGCTTGACGCCCAGCGCGAGCCGGATCGCTCACCGTTTGCGTCTCCCGCCTCAACCGAAGCTCATGTCGGGCTACTCGGCATCGCGGCATTTTTTGGCATATGGGCAGGTCAAGCGGGTGGCTATCTGGCTATCCGCTTCCAACTCCCTGTCGCAGCGAGCCTCGTAATCGCTGGAGTGGTTGTCACCCTGATCATCTGGGCGGCATCCCTTCTAGCGCGCCGCAACGGCTATCTGGTCTTCGGTTTCAGCATCGTATTCGTCATCGCCTTGATGGGCTCAACTGTCCTCAAATTACTCCTGGCTATAAGATCATGACCTTCCGCACCCTCGACGACGCTCACGACCTCGCCGGCAAGACGGCCCTGGTCCGCGTGGACTTCAACGTCCCGATGGAGGACGGCAAGGTCACGGACGACACCCGTCTGCGGGTCGCCCTGCCGACCATCCAGCGCCTGCGCGACGCCGGCGCTAAGGTCGCGCTGCTGGCCCACTTCGACCGGCCCAAGGGCCAGCGCGTCCCGTCGATGAGCCTGAAGCCGGTCGTGGACGATCTGGAGAACCTGCTCGGCGCCCCCGTCCGCTTCGCCGACGACTGCATCGGTCCGGACGCCGTGGACGCCATCCGAGACCTGGACGCCGGCGGCGTGGTCCTGCTGGAGAACGTCCGCTTCCACGCGGCGGAAGAGGCCAATGATCCGGTCTTCGCCCAGAAGCTGGCCGATCTGGGCGACCTCTATGTCAACGACGCCTTCTCGGCCGCCCACCGCGCCCATGCCTCGACGGAAGGGATCGCCCACCACCTGCCCGCCTATGCCGGCGAATCCATGCGCCGCGAGCTGGACGCCCTGGACGCCGCCCTGGGCAATCCGCAGAAGCCGGTTCTGGGCATCGTCGGCGGCGCCAAGGTCTCGACCAAGCTGGACCTGCTGAAGAACCTGGTCGGCAAGCTGGACCGGCTGGCCATCGGCGGCGGCATGGCCAACACCTTCCTGTTCGCCCAGGGCATCGACATCGGCGGCTCTCTGGCTGAACGCGACATGGCCGACACGGCCCGCGAGATCATGGCCGAGGCCGAGGCGAAGGGCTGCAAACTGCTGCTGCCGGTCGATTTCGTGGTGGCGACCGAGGTCAAGCCCGGCGCCGCATCCCGCCCCGTCATCGCCGGCGCCGCCCTGTCGGCCGACGACAAGATCCTCGACGCCGGCCCCGCCACGGTCGCGCGGCTGCTGGAGGCCCTGACCGCTTCGAAGACCCTGATCTGGAACGGCCCCCTGGGCGTGTTCGAGGTGCCGCCCTTCGACGCCGCCACCGTGACCGTCGCCCGTCATGCGGCGGCCCTGGCCAAGGCCGGGCTGCTGGTCGCGGTCGGCGGCGGCGGCGACACGGTCGCGGCCCTGAACCACGCCGGCGTATCGGACGACATGACCTTCGTCTCCACCGCCGGCGGCGCCTTCCTGGAATGGATGGAGGGCAAGCCCCTGCCCGGCGTCGAAGCCCTGCGCGTCTGATCGGCGGCGGTGCAGGCGGATCACGCCTGCATCCCGGCCTTCCGAATTCCCGCTGAAACGGCTGTAACGCGGCGTGACTTCGTCACGCCTCGCCGCTAGTCTCTTGCCCAATCAAAAAAGACTATTCGGCTCAGGAGACTATCCCATGGCGCGCATCACGCTGCGACAGCTGCTCGACCACGCGGCAGAGAACGACTACGGCCTGCCGGCCTACAACATCAACAATATGGAACAGGGTCTGGCGATCATGGAGGCGGCCCACGAGGTCAACGCCCCCGTCATCATCCAGGCCTCGCGCGGCGCCCGGAACTACGCCAACGACGTGGTTCTGGCCAAGCTGATCGACGCCCTGGCCGAACTCTATCCCGACATCCCGGTCTGCATGCACCAGGACCACGGCAACGGCCCCGCCACCTGCGCCACCGCCATCCAGTACGGCTTCACCTCGGTGATGATGGACGGATCGCTGGAGGAGGACGCCAAGACCCCCGCCTCCTACGAATACAATGTCGAGGTCACGCGCCGCGTCACAGAAATGGCCCATGCCTGCGGCGTCTCGGTCGAGGGCGAACTGGGCGTGCTGGGCTCGCTGGAGACCGGCATGGGCGAGGCTGAGGACGGCCACGGCTTCGAGGGCAAGCTGGACCATTCGCAACTGCTGACCGATCCCGACCAGGCCGTCGATTTCGTCGCCGCCACCAAGGTCGACGCCCTGGCCATCGCCATGGGCACCAGCCACGGCGCCTACAAGTTCAGCAAGAAGCCGGACGGCGACATCCTGGCCATGAATGTGATCGAGGACATCCACCGCCGCCTGCCCAACACCCACCTGGTGATGCACGGCAGTTCGTCGGTGCCGCAGGATCTGCAGGACATCATCAACCAGTACGGCGGCGAAATGCCCCAGACCTGGGGCGTGCCGGTCGAGGAGATTCAGCGCGGCATCAAGCACGGCGTGCGCAAGGTCAATATCGACACGGACAACCGCATGGCCATCACCGGCGCCATCCGTAAGGCCCTGATGGAGAACCCCCGGGAGTTCGATCCCCGCGCCTATCTGAAACCCGCCAAGGCGGCCATGAAGAAGCTCTGCATGGAGCGCTACCAGCAGTTCGGCTGCGAAGGCCAGGCCTCTCGGATCCGCCCCCTGTCCACCGCCCAGATGGCCCGCCGCTACGCCTCGGGCGACCTTGACCCGTCCTTCCGCGGCGCCGCCGTCAAGGCCGCCTGATCGATCAGAAGACCGGGTAGCGGCCGCTCAGTTCGCCGCGCACCTGGCGCAGGTCCCACTCTGCGCGGTCCAGCGCGTCGCGCGCCTCACGGGCGTTGCGGCGCGCGCTGCGGATTTCCCCGCGCACCTCGTCGATCCGGTCGCGAATTCGCTGTTTCTCGTCATCCGTCAGGCCGTCCGACCGGAGTTCGCGCTGCTTGGCGTCCAGCTTGTCCTCCCGGTCCTCGACGCGCGCCTCGGCGCTGCTCAGCGCGCTTTCGGCGCTTGCAACCGCCGCCTCGACCTCGTGCAGCCTGCGCCCGTCATTGTAGGCAGGCAGAAACTCCGCCTCCTCCTCGGGTCGGCAGACGCCGTAATAGGTGTTGCCCGCCCGCCCCTCGGCCCAGCCCCGCTGGAAGGTGCAATAGGTCCTGAGCCCGTCCTCGCGCGCCGATCCATAGGCCGCTGGATTGGGCCCCACCTGATATTTTTCGCAGGCCTTGGCATGATCGTCCAGCCGGCTCATCGGATAGCCTGCCGCCCCGTCGGCATAGCCCTTTTCACCCCAGGCGCCCGCCAGACATTCGTCCTTGCTCATGGTCGAGCAACTGCCCAGCAGCGCCGCTGCGGCGATCCCGCCGCCCGTAATCAGAAAACGCTTCATCGGATTCCCCTACGCCCCCAAGCTTCACTATCGACCGACGACGGGGCCTCGCGCAAGCCGCGCGCCGTGCTAGGGAGCCCCGGTGTCCGACCCTGATCTGATCGACGAAGAAGACCTGTCGCCGCCCCTCGCCCCCGCCGAGGTGCTGGAGGCCCGCCTCGATGCGCCCGGGGTTCGCCTGGACAAGGCCCTGGCCGAGGCCTTCCCGACCCTGTCGCGCGCCCGGCTCCAGGCCCTGCTCGCGGAAGGCGCCGTCCGTCGCGACGGCCTGGTCCTGACCGCCGGCTCCGCCAAGGCCCAGCCCGGCCTCTATGTCGTCGCCCTGCCGCCCGTCGCCCCGGCCACGCCTCAGCCCGAAGCCATCCCCCTGACCGTCCTCTACGAGGACGCGGATCTGATCGTCATCGACAAGCCCGCCGGCATGGCCGCCCACCCGGCGCCGGGCTGCGAGACAGGCACCCTGGTCAACGCCCTCCTGGCCCACTGCGGCGACAGCCTGTCGGGCATCGGCGGCGTCGCCCGCCCCGGCATCGTCCATCGCCTGGACAAGGACACCTCCGGCGTCATGGTCGCCGCCAAGACCGACCGCGCCCATCAGGGCCTGTCCGCCCTGTTCGCGACCCACGACATCGAACGCACCTATATCGCCCTGACGCGCGGCGCCCCGTCACCGTCCAGAGGCCGGATCGAAACCCGCATCGGACGCTCAACGGGCGACCGCAAGAAGATGGCCGTGCTGAAGGCTGGAGGACGCGAGGCGATCACCGACTATGTCGTCCAGGCGACCTTCGGCGAACCGGCCAAAGCGAGCGGCGCGCCCCTCGCCGCCCGCGTCGCCTGCACCCTGCACACCGGCCGCACGCACCAGATCCGCGTCCACCTGTCGTCCAAGGGTTCGCCCATACTTGGAGACGCGACCTATGGCTCGGGCAGCCCTGCCGCCGCCGTCCGGGCTGCGGTCGCCGAGGCCGGCCTGGCCCGCCAGGCCCTGCACGCGGCTGTCCTGGGCTTCGTTCATCCGGTCACCGGCGAAACCCTCCGCTTCGAGACCCCGCCGCCCGCCGACATGGTGCGGCTCGAAGCCCTGCTCTCCGACCTCTGAGGCCCCCATGCTCGACCCGGACATCCGCGACAACGCCGAGCTCAACCGTTACGAACTGCCCGTCGGTGGCGAGGTGGCGGTCGTCACCTACAACCTGTCTCCGCCGAACCTGATGATCACGGAGACTCTGGTCCCCGAACGTCTTGAGGGCCAGGGCATCGCCAGCCGCCTGGCGAAACACGTCCTCGCCGACGCCAGGGCCCGCGACCTGCTCATCCTGCCGGTCTGCCCCTTCTTCTCCGCCTATCTTCAGAAACATCCCGAATACGCGGACGTCGTCCATCCAGCCTATCGAGGCTTGCTGGGAATTTGAGGCCGTCTGGCCGAGCCAGACTGCACCCGACAAGTCAGTCTTGAATTGAAACTGACTTCGGTTTATACAGGCCTCTGGCCGGCACGAGTGGCGCCCGGGCCACGGTCACGCTTTCGTGTGACCGCCCGCCCCTAAAAACGGCGGCAACCCATCGCTACTTCATCGGTTGAGGGGTGAGACGTCGGCGCACATGGGTGGCCGATGTCGAAGCGCCCGCTCGTTTTGACGGTCGGAGGGACCATATGGCTGCCAATAGTACGCTCGCGGTGATGTCGCCTGAACAAGGCCTGTCGCGTTATCTGACGGAAATCCGCAAATTCCCGATGCTGACCAAGGACGAGGAGTTCATGCTCGCCAAGCGTTGGTCGGAACACCAGGATCCCGAAGCCGCCCACCGTCTCGTGACCTCGCACCTTCGTCTCGTGGCCAAGATCGCCATGGGTTATCGCGGCTACGGCCTGCCGATCGGCGAAGTGATTTCCGAGGGCAATGTCGGCCTGATGCAGGCCGTGAAGAAATTCGATCCCGACAAGGGCTTCCGCCTGGCCACCTACGCCATGTGGTGGATCCGCGCCTCGATCCAGGAATACATCCTGCGCAGCTGGTCGCTGGTGAAAATGGGCACCACAGCCGCCCAGAAGAAGCTGTTCTTCAACCTGCGCAAGGCCAAGAGCCAGATCTCCGCCTTCGAGGAAGGCGACCTGCACCCCGAACACCTCGCCGCCATCGCCACCAAACTGGGCGTCAGCGAGGAAGAGGTCACCAATATGAACCGCCGTCTCGGCGGCGACGCCTCGCTGAATGCGCCGCTGCGCGCCGACGGCGAAAGCGAGTGGCAGGACTGGCTGGCGGACGACACGGCCGTCTCCCAGGAGACCCAGCTGGCCGACGACGAGGAAAAGGGCATCCGCATGAGCCTCCTGCAAGAGGCCATGGAAGAGCTGACGGACCGTGAGAAACACATTCTGACGGAACGCCGCCTCAAGGACGATCCCGTCACTCTGGAAGAACTGGCCGGCCAGTACGGCGTCTCGCGCGAGCGCGTCCGTCAGATTGAGGTCCGCGCTTTCGAGAAGCTGCAGAAAGCCATGCGCGCCGCCGCCGAGGAACGGAACCTGGTCGACGCCTGACACACGGCTGTCGCGCCTCCCGCTCAAGCGGCGGGTGGCGCGGTAGGGTCGCTCAGGACGCTCGCGCCATCTGCGCCGGCGCCGGCTGAACCAGGGCCATGATCGCCCCGATGGGCTGGGCCAGACCGCCCTTTGTGACGGCGCCGGCCCCCATGAAGGCTTCCAGCCCGCCCGCCGCGATCGCCAGCTTGGCGTCGCCGGTCTTGACCGCCACGGTCTTCAGCGTCTGGGCCTGTTGGCGAATGGCGCGCATGGCCTGAGCCGGGTCCTGATCAAACTGGCTCATCGCCGCCACCAGGATGCGCAGCGCCTGATCCTTGACGTCGACAGGCCCGTCTGTCGATCCGTCGGCCCGGCGCTTGCGTGCGCCTGAATATTCGCCCGAGTTGAACCGGCGCCGATCCGGCCCGACATAGCCGACCGCCTCGACCCAGGGCCGTGACTTCAATGCGACGTTCTCGACCCGTTTGAACAGGTCGCCGGTCGTATAGGGTTTGCGCAGAAACTCATGCACCCCGGCGTCGCGCGCGCCCTTGATGGCGGCGGCGGTCGCCTCACCCGTCACCATGATGACCGGCGCCATACGGCAGCTCATCGACGACCGACGCACGCGCCGCGTCAGGGTTTCCCCATTCAAGGCCTCGCCCGAACGTTCGGTGAAGATGACGCCCGGCTCGACGTCGCGCAGCAGCTCCAACGCCCGTTCTTCATCGCTCTCGGTATAGACCTCGCGCGCACCCAGCCCCTTCATGATGTCGGACAGCAACCGCGCCGACGCCGCGTTCGGTTCGACGATCACGATCCGCCGCACAGCGGGTTCGAGACGGCTCAGGGTTCTGGCGTCGGCGGTGAACAAGGCTTCTGCTCCGGTTTCACCCGAAGGCTTACCGGTTGCTGGTTAAGGCCCGTTGAATCGGGGGTCGTTTGCCCTCAGCCCTGGAAGGGATCCCGCATTAGAATCGTGTCGTCCCGTTCGGGGCTTGTCGACAACAGGGCCACCGGCGCGCCGATCAGTTCCTCGATCCGACGCACATATTTGATGGCGTTGGCGTTGATGTCCTTGAAGCTGCGGACCCCGGCGGTGCTTTCGCTCCAGCCTTCCAGCTCCTCGAACACCGGCTCGGCGGCGGCCTGAGCCTTCAGGCTGGACGGCAGATAGTCCAGGACTTCGCCATCGATCCTGTAGCCGACGCAGATCTTCAGCGTCTTCAACCCGTCCAGCACGTCCAGCTTGGTCAGGGCGATGCCGTCGATGCCGTTGATCGCCACCGACTGGCGCACCAGCACGGCGTCGAACCAGCCGCAGCGTCGCGCCCGCCCCGTATTCACCCCGACCTCGCGGCCGACGGTCGCCAGATGCTGTCCGACCTCGTCGTCCAGCTCGCAGGCGAACGGCCCTTCGCCGACGCGGGTCGTATAGGCCTTCACGATGCCCAGCACATAGCCGACGCCGCGTGGTCCGATGCCCGACCCCGCCGCCGCCTGCCCGGCCACTGTGTTGGAGCTGGTCACATAGGGATAGGTGCCGTGATCGACGTCCAGGAAGGCGCCTTGGGCCCCCTCGAACAGCACCCGCTTGCCGTCCTTCTGCGCCTGGTCCAGCACCCGCCACGCCGGCTTCACATAGGGCAGGATCTTGGGCGCGATCTCCAGCAGCGAGGCCAGCAGCGCCTCCGGGTCGATCGGCTCCAGCCCCAGGCCCGCGCGCAGCGGGTCATGGTGCGAGCGCAGACGCTCGATCTTGACCTTCAGGTCGTCTTCATTGGCCAGGTCGCACACCCGGATGGCGCGCCGACCGACCTTGTCCTCATAGGCCGGGCCGATGCCGCGCCCGGTCGTGCCGATCTTGGCCCCCGGCGCACTGGCCGCCGCCTCGCGCGCCACGTCCAGCGCGGGATGGATCGGCAGGATCAGACAGGCGTTGTCGGCGATGGTCAGGATATCGGGGCTGATGGCCACGCCCTGGGCCTCGATCTTCTCGATCTCGCCCACCAGGTGCCAGGGGTCCACGACCACGCCGTTGCCGATGATCGACGGCTTGCCCTGCACCACGCCGCTGGGCAGCAGGGCCAGCTTGTAGACCTTGCCGTCCACGACCAGCGTATGGCCCGCATTGTGACCGCCCTGGAACCGCACGACCATGTCGGCGCGGTTGGACAGCCAGTCCACGATCTTGCCCTTGCCCTCGTCGCCCCACTGGGCGCCGACCACCGCTACGTTCGCCAAAGTCCGTACTCCGCCTTAGCGTTCTCCTCGGAGACCGCGTCAAAACCAGCTGGCGCCGCGTCATCGCGACGATCTGAATGCGGGCGCAGCCTATAGCGAGGGAATCATCCGATGTCGTCCCGAACCGTCGTATTTTACGACAGTTCCCCCACGGCCGTCTCGAACGCCCACTCCAGCCACGGGGTCGCCGCGACCACGTCTGCAACCTCGACCGTGCAGCCGCACCACAGCCTCAGTCCCGGCGGCGCGTTGCGGTGGGGCTCCATGTCGAACACGGCCGCCTCGCCTTCCAGCAGGGCCTTGAACCGCAGGACGAAGGCCTTCTGCGCCTTGGCGTCGAGGGCCGCGATGCGCGGGTCGGTGAACTTCAGACAGACCGAGGTGGTCGAGCGGATCTCGGGCCGTTCAGGCAGGAAATCGATCCAGTCGGTCCGCGCCACCCATTCGGCCAGGGCGGCGTAGTTCGCGTCCGTTCGCCGGATCAGTTCGCTCAAGCCCCCGATCCCTTGCGCCCACTCCAGAGCGTCGATCCAGTCCTCGATGGTCAGGATCGAGAAGGTGTTGATCGCCACCCCCTGCCCCAGGGCCCGGTCGAACCCCTTGCCGTCCGTCAGCCGCAGCAGCTTGGGAATGGCCCGATCCGGCCGATACGTGTCCAGCCGCGCCACCGCGCGCGGCGACAGGGCCATCACGCCGATGCCCGCCTCCCCGCCCAGCGCCTTCTGGAAGCTGAAGGTCACGACATCCAGCCTGTCCCACGGCAAGGCCATGGCGAAGGCGGCCGAGGTGGCGTCGCAGATGGCCAGCCCCTCGCGGTCGTCGGCGATCCAGTCGGCGTCCGGCACGCGCACGCCCGAGGTCGTGCCGTTCCACGGAAACACCACATCCTTGGACCAGTCGGCCAGGCTCAGGTCCGGCAGTTCGCCCCAGGGCGCCGTCAGCGCCTCCGGCTCCAGCCCCAGATGGTCCTTCACGTCCGCCAACCAGGTCAGGCCGAAATTCTCGAACGCCACCACCTGCACCGGTCGCGCCCCCAGCATCCCCCACAGGGCCGCCTCGACCGCCCCGGTGTCGGACCCCGGCGTATAGACCAGCACATGGCTCTCTGGCACTTCCAGAACCGCCCGCGTCAGCCGCAGGCCATGGGCGAACCGCTCCACCACCTCCGGCGCGCGAATGCCCCGCCCCAACAGGTCCTGCGGCAGGCCCGCCAGACTATAGCCGGGCCGTTTGGCCGTCGGCCCGGCCGAAAACCACGGCCGCGCCGGCTTCACATCAGGCTTTGCGATCATGGCTTTTCCCTTGTGCTGCCGCGCTTGGCGCGGCTTGAGCGCGGCTCAACGCCCCGGCGTATACGGCCGCTTGGCGCGCCAGTCTTCGGCGAATTTGACCAGGGCCGCGTCCGGCTCGTCCGGCAGGGTCACGACCAGCCGCGCCAGCAGGTCGCCGCGCCGTCCCTGGGCGAAGGCGCCGCGCCCCTTCAGCCGCAACAGCTTGCCCGAGTTCGAGCCGGCCGGAATCGTCATCTGCACCGCCCCCTCGGGCGTCGGCACCCGCACCTTGGCGCCCAGCACCGCATCGGGAACCGACACCGGCAGATCCATGGTCAGGTCCGCTCCGTCGCGCCTGTAGATCGGATGCGGCTCGATCTTCAGCTCGATCAGGGCGTCGCCGTTCTCGGCCCCGCGTCCCGGCGAGCCCTGTCCACGCAGGCGAATGGTCTGGCCGTCCGCCGCCCCCTTGGGAATGGTCACGTCCAGGGTCCGGCCGTCCGAGAACTGGATCCGCTTGGTCGCTCCGGCGATGGCGTCTTCCAGACTGATGTCCAGCGTCGCCTTGACGTCCTGGCCGCGCGCGGTGAAGTCCCGCGCGCCCCGCTGGCGTCCGCCGCCCCCGAACATGCCGAACAGTTCGTCCAGATCGACGCCTTCGAAATTGGCCCGGCCGCCCGGCCCGCCGCCGAACCCGCCGCCCGCGCCGCCGAACGGGCTCCCGCCCGGCCGCGCCCCGCCGCTGAAGCCGCGATATTGCTCGTTGCCGTCGTTATCCAGCTGGCCGGCGTCGTACTTGGCGCGTTTCTCGGCGTCGCCCAGGATGTCGAAGGCCGCCGTCACCCGCTTGAACTTGTCCTCGGTGATCTTGTCGCCGGGGTTCTTGTCGGGGTGCAACTCCTTGGCCAGCTTGCGGAACGCCTTCTTGATCTCGTCCGCGCTCGCGCCCTTCGAAACGCCCAGTTCCTTGTAGGGATCGCCTGCCACGTGCGTTGCCGCTCCAACTGAAAACACCAAGAGGCCGTCAGTTAAGCCATGCTCCCGCCCCCGCAAAGGGCCGGACCCGGCATATTTGCTCAGATCAGGCCGATTTCGGCCTCCACGCCCCAGCCGAACCCCTCGCCCCACTGCGCAATGCCGATCCGCGCCGTCGGCGTCACGCCCCCAGGAAAGTCCGCCCCCATATCGGCTGCGGAATACAGGAGCGTCGTCCCTTCGACCTCCATCGTTCGCCGCACGTCTTCGGCGTCCGTCACCCGCACCCGGAACCGCATCGGATCCACCCCCGCAGGCTCCCCGTCCCATCCGTCCCCATACAGGCGCACGCGCGGCGTCCACCGCACCGTCCATCCTTCCGCCCCGGCCTCCACAATCAGCCCCGCCGGCGACCACGGCCGGGCGTAAAGGCCCTGCAAGGTGAAGCCGACCTCGCGGAACCCGGCCCCGCCCGGCGCCGCCCCCGCCGGTCCGACGCGACAGATCAGCGGCAGTCCCCGTTCATTGCGCCCGATTTCGGCCCGCGCCAGCCGCTCGTCCAGAAACACCGCCACCGATCCCGTCGCAGCCCCGGCCTGCATCTCGACCTCGGTGCCCTGCTGTCCGCGCAGCAAGCCCGTCAGCCGCCAGGTCTCCGCCCCGACCAGGGTCGCCGACCGATATTGCACCACCTCCCATCCCGCCGCCGTCTCGACCGCCAGGGCGTTGGCCCCGCCCAGCACCGCCAGCGCCGAGGCGCTCTGCGGCGCCGCCCCCTCGACCCGCACCGTCAGCGCCTGAACCTCGTCCCAGCGATGGCGAACCCCCGGCCCCAGCGGCTGGACCAGAACCCCGACCGTCGCCCCCGTCTCCAAGTCGCCCCGCGCCGTCAGAGTCTCCGCCTCGGCCCCGGCGTGCAGCCGCATCGGCCGCCACGGCTCAGCCGCCGCCGCCACGAGCGGCCGCCCGTCGTCCTCGCCCCCCATCAGGGGCGGCAGGTCCATCACCCGCACGAAGGGCGCCCCGACCACGGCCGGCGCCTCGCCGCCGCGCCCGCCGCCCTGATCCTCAAAGGTCCGCCGGACCCCGACCGGCTCCAGCACCGCCGACGGCGTCTCGTCCGCCGTCGTCCGCGTCACCCGCCAATCCCCGTCGCGGCCGTCCAGCCGCACCACATCTCCCGGCTCCAGCCGCAAGGCCTCCAGCGGCCCCAGCGCCAGGGTCGTCGTCTCCGCCCCAGCCCCGTCCAGCGCCCGCTCCGCCGCCGCACGCGCCAGACCGCCGCCACACGCCAGCGGCAGATCCAGATCGACCCCGCCGCCCGTCGTCGCCGCCCCGACGTCGTCCGCCCGCACGACCACCGCCCCGGTCTGATAATCGGCCGTCTCGTCGATAAACCGCACCCGCGCCTCGCCGGGCCGCGGCTCCAGCGCGCGCGTCGCCGTCTCCGCCGCCCCCTGTTCCGGCAGGGCCAGGGCCGCGCGCGTCAGGTCGGCGCAAGCCGCCGTCCGCCCCAGCACCGCCACCCGCCCGTCCCGCTCGGCCGCCACCGCATCGAACGCCGCCAGCAGCGGCTCCAGCGCATCGCGCGTCCGCATCGGCCGTTCGATCACATAGCCGGCCGCCGCCCCCTCGACGCCCTCCACCGACATTTCATCAGCCGCCAGACCGCCCCGCGCCAGCACCGCCGCGATCAGGTCGCGCCCGTCCCCCGCCAGCCGTCCGTTCAGCCAGTGCCCGGCCCGCCACGCCCCCGCATCCGCCCACACATCCCCCCGCGCCGGAAAGGCCGGATAGGGCCGGGCGTCCCAGCACCAGGCGTCCGCCCCCTCCAGCATCGGGCCGCCATAGACCGCCGAGACCGGATTGTTCTGAAGGTCGGCATAATGACCCAGCACCGCCTCCAGCGCCGCCCGCTGCACCGCATCGTCGCGCGCTCCGGTCGATCCCGGCGGCAGGCTGCTCTCGCTGCTCTTGGGGTCCTGGAACAGGTTCGGCGCATTGCCGCCCCGGTCCACCGCCGCGCAGCCGAACTCCGACAGCCGCACCGGCTTCATCCCCGGAATCCAGGCCGTCGGCGTCGCCGACCTCGCCCCGCCCGGCCGGTCATGATGGAAGTTCGACCACCACCCCTTCAGGTCCTTGGGCCGGAACAGCCAGTCCTCGCCATGCGCCGTATCGACGATGGGGGTCCTTGCCTGCGCCGTCCGGTCGGCCTCGCCTGCATAGAACCAGTCGAACCCCTCGCCGCCCGCGACGCCCGCCGCCAGATAGGCCGGGTCCGCCGCCCCATCGAACACCGCGGAATCCACCCCGCCGTCGCCCTCGCGCCAGTCGGTCAGAGGAGGATACCAGTCGATGGACACATGATCGATGTTCGGATCGGCCCACAGCGGGTCCAGGTGAAACACCACCTCCCCGCCCGTCTGCCGTCCAAAATATTCGCTCCAGTCGGCCGCATAGGACAGTTTCACCCCTGGCCCGACCACCGCCCGACACTCCGCCGCCAGCGCCCGGAACTGCGCCACCGCCGGAAAGCCCCCGGCCGCATCCCGCGTCCAGGTCACCCCCCGCATCTCCGACCCGATCAACAGGCCGTCCGCCCCCTCCTCGGCGGCGATCCGGGCATAGTGCAGCGCCATCCGCCGCAGCCCCCAATCCTCGGCCCCGCCGAACAGGGCCACGATCTCCGCCGTCGCCCCCGCCCCGTCCACGCCCGCCACCCGTCCGCGCCACGGATAGCCGGGGCAGTCCATGAAGACGAACGGATACAGCGTCACCTCCAGCCCCCGCGCCTTCAGCTCGCGGATCGCCTGCCGCACGCTCTCGTCCGACGGCGTCCCGCCATAGGCCGGGGCAGATCCTCCCCCGCTGGGGGAGGTGTCGGCGAAGCCGACGGAGGGGGCCCGACTGACCTCGTACGCCTCATGCCTTTCCACGCCCGCCACCGACCAGTCCATCGGTTCGGTCGGCTTGTCGCGCCGCTCCACCCCCGGCCGCACCCGGCAACGCCCGGCCCGCAGATCATCCCCGAACCAACCTGTCACCAGACTGACCCGTTTCAGGTTCGGCAGCTGCGCCTGCAGCTGGTCCAGCGACACGACCAGGTCCGCCCGGCCCTCGCCGTTGTGGACATTCTCCGCCGCCGTCCGCGTCAACCCCTCGCGCCGCATCACCGCCTCGGTCGCCAGGGCGAACTCCCCCGCGCCGGGGATCAGACACACCCCCTCCAGCATATCCTCCAGCCGCGCCTGTTCCCCGCGCGGTCGCCGGAACACCTCGAAACTCAACTGCGGAACCCGGTCCCCGAACGGCCCCAACGGCAGGTCCTCGAACACCACATAGGCCGTGCCCCGATAGGCAGGCGCCGCCCCTTCGACCGCCTCGATCAGCGGATCGGGCGTCTGGTCCTCGCCCCCGCGATACACCCGCATCGCCACGCCGTTCAGGTCCATCAGCCGTCCGTCGGCCCAGACCCGGCCGATCCCATCGATCTCCCCCTCGCACAGGGCCACGGCGAAGCTGAACGAATAGACATAGTCGACCGTCTTCGGCCCGCCCTTGCCCGCCCGTCCCCTGGCCTTGTCCTCCAGGAACCGCGCCGCCCAGATCACCTGCCCTGTCACCCGCGCCCGCCCGAACACACAGGCCATCGGCGCCCCTTCCGCCGTCCCCTGCACCTTCAGGGCCTCCAGCCTCGGCCCGACCTGCCGCGCCGGCGACAGCGATCCGACCACCCGATTGTCGATCGCCCGCCCGATCGTCGCCCCGATCACCCGCCCGACCGGCCCCCCGACCGACTGCCCCACCGCGCTCAGTACGACTTGCGCCATCTACGCCTCCTCAAATCGTCTCCCTCCCCCGCGGGGGAGGGGGGCCGCGCAGCGGCCGGGTGGGGGCGGCCCGGCAAGGCCGCACGGACCGAGCGTGTATCGCCTTGCCCGCCCCACCCGGTCTCGCCTACGGCTCGCCTGCCCTCCCCGGTCGGGGAGGGAGATATTCAATCCGGAAACCGGAACACCGCCGCCAAACGCCTACGCCACCACATCCCCATCCAGCTCTCCACCACCGCCCGTCCCCAATAGGCGTGGATCATCCTCGGCTCCGGCCCGCCGGTGTCGCTCAGGATGGCGCAGTGTTTCACCGCCGCCCCCGGCGACATCCGGAACAGCAGCACATCCCCCGCCCGCATCGCCTCGACCGGGACCGGCCTCAACCACCGCCCTGCCGCCGCCAGCAGGGTCTCGCGCCCGCCGGTCTCGGCCCAGTCCGGCGAATAGGCGGGCAGCCCCTCCGGCTCCTCCCCCACCACTTCGCGCCACACCCCGCGCACCAGCCCCAGACAGTCCGCCCCCACGCCCTTCATGCTGGCCTGATGCCGATACGGCGTCCCCAGCCAGGCCCGCGCAACAACCACCGCCGCCGCACGCGCCTCTCCCTCCCCCTGCGGGGGAGGGGGGTCGAGCCGGAGGCGAGACCGGGTGGGAAGGGCCAGGCGACCCGCGCCCGCTCCTCCTGCCGCCCCCCTCACCGCCGGCTCCCGCCGTCGTTCCCCGCGCCTCCCGCCGGATAGGCCGTCAGGAAGTCATCCCCCGGCACGTCCGCGAACCCCCGGAAATTCACCCCATTCCCGAACGTCCCGACACAGGTCTCCCACCGCTTGTCACAGCGCCGTCCCGCCGCCGCGATCCCGCAGCGTTCATCCCCCAGCCGCGCGTCGCACATCCGGCCATAGGTCCGCCCGACCACCCGCTCCAGCTTCGACAGCGGCCCTTCCAGATCGGCCAGGAACCGCCCCTCCTCGCGGCATATCCGCGCCAGGGTTCCGGCCCACAGCCGCACCTTCAGGTTCGGCTCGGACCAGTCCACCCGCCACAGCTCGACCGCCGCCCCATCGAACCGCCCCGCCGCCACATCCGCCTCGGTGATCGCCGCGTCATCCAGCGCGCCCGCCGCCGAAACAGCGCCCGCCGCCAGACCCACGGCGCCCTCGGCCGCCCCGGCGGTCCAGCCGCTTCCGGCCCGACAGACCAATCCGTCCACCGCCAGGTCCCGGTCGTGATCGGTGAACCCCGTCACCGCCCCGTCGGCCCGCTCCAACCGCCAGACATGACAAAGCCGCGCCGCGCCGCTCTCGATGCGGGCGGCCATTTCGTCCGGTATGTCTCTCATCGTCACCTCTGTCGTGAGGGCGTGAAATCGTGAGGGCGTGACTCGTGAATCGTGAGCGGCGGCCTCCCGAGCCACGCCGCCCCTCCCCTCGCCCTTCACCACTCACCATTCACCCGCTTCAGACCCGCACCTCGATCAGCGGAACCGCCGCCATCCGCCCGGCGTCGAAACTCTCCAGCGTCGTCTCGATCCGGTCGGCGTCGAACCGCACCGGCGTGTCGAACTGAAAGCCCGCCGTCACCCCCGCGCCCGCCGCCGGCGCGCCGGCCAGCCTCACCGTCCCCGTCGCCGCATCGACGAAAAAGCCCGAAACCTCCACCCCCGCCACCGCCACCCGCACCGATCCCTCGACCGGCTTGGCGATGGGCCGCGCCACATCGCCGTACAGTTTCACCAGCGCAAACTCGGTCCGCACCCCGTCGCCGACGCCCAGCGCCTGATCCCCCGCCGAGACCGTCCCGCTGGGCGCGCACGACTTGAAATCGGCGAAGTCCTTGAACCGGAACCCGTACAGCCGCCCCCGCCGCGCCTCGAAGAAGGCGATCAGCGCCGCCATGTCGTCCAGCGACCTCAGGTTCGCCCCGATCAGATACCGCCGACGCCCCATCGCCCAGGGGCTGGACCGCCGCTCGAATCCGGAGCCCAGGGTGGTGATCTCCGTCCTTCGCTCGACCCCGCCGGTCGAGCCGAAGGCCAGCCGCGCGGGCAGCCGCACCTCATGGAAGTCCATCCGAACCTGTCCCCTGTTTCACTTGTTCGCAGAGCGCCGCTCGTCCATGCTCGCCCCATCGCGGCCGCAATGGCCGTATCGAGACGGGAGCGAAGACTTGCGCGGCGAAATCCTCAGCTATGACACCACGGCCGGAACCGGCCTGATCAGCGGCGACGACGGCGTGCGCTACAGTTTCGTCTCATCCAGCCTTCAGTCGCCGGCCGTGCCCGCCGCCGGCGTCCGCGTCGACTTCGTGCCCGAAGGTGAAGAGGCGACACAGATCCTGATCCTGGCCGGCGCCCCCTCGACCGTCGGCGTCGCCGGCGGCCTGTCCGCCTCGACCGACACCACCCTCGCCGGCTTTGACTGGCAGAAGCTGTTCCTGTCGTTCGAGGGCCGCGTCCGTCGTAGCCATTTCTGGATCGGCTGGCTGGTCCTGCTGGGCGTCAATGTGGTCATCAGCTGGATCCCCGTCATCAACCTGCTCGGCTTCGTGCTGATCTGGCCGAACCTCGCCATTTCGGTGAAGCGCCTGCACGACATGGGCAAGACCGGCTGGCTGGTCGCCATCCCCTGGGTCGCATCGACCGTCTTCCTGATCATCGGCTTCTTCATGGTGATGGGCGCCGCCATCGCCGGCGGCGTGGGCGCCGACTATTACGAGAACAATCCCGCCGCTCTCTTCGCCATGATGGGACCGGCCGTGGGCGCCTTCGTCCTCGCCGCCCTGGTCCCCCTGGCCTTCCTGCTGTGGATCGGCCTGGTGGAAGGCGATCAGGGCGACAACCGCTTCGGCCCGAACCCCAAGAGCGAATAGCCTCATTGCCTGAGTGACTTCAGCGCCGCCCCGTCCTCGACGGGGCGGCGTTTCTACATCCGCCGCGCCCCCAGGCTGACCGCCCGCGCCAGCATCTGGGCGATCTGGGCCTCGGACCGCAGCAGGGCCGGCGCCCCGCCGTCCACCGCCACATTGACCGTCACCCCGCCGCCAGAGACGGGGCCGACCTCGCCGCCGGTCGCCGGCCGAAACACCTCCGGCCCGCGCTCCCCGACCAGATAGGCCGCACCGCCCAGCACCGGCCCCCCGTCGGCCCGCGCCCCGCCGAAACTGCTCATCGCCGCCTGGATCGCCGCGCTCAGTCCGCCGCCCGATCCGCCCGACCCCGCCGCCGCATTCACCGCATCCAGCACCGCCTTCGCCAGTTCCGACAGCGACACCTCCCCGTCCGCCGCCGCCCGCGCCAGCGACCGGGTCAGACTGTCGCCCGCCCGGCCGAACGCCGCCTCGATGGCGTTGGCCGCATCCTCGGCCGGTCCTTTCAGCGCCTCCAGCGCCGCCCCGGCCTCGGCGGTCTTCAGCGGCAGATCCTCGATCCCGCCGCGCCCGAATTCATCCGTCATCCGGCCAGTCCTCCATCAGTTTCCTCAGCCCCGCCCGACCCATCGGCGCCGTTCCGCGCGGCGCCGCGGTCAGCATCCGCCATTCCTTCAGCGACAGCCGCCAGAAGGCCTCGGGTGTCACCCCCATCCGCATCGCCGCCCGCAGCATCTCGCCCCACGGGGTCTCGCCCGAGTTCACCGCGCCGCCGCCTCGAACGCCGCCGCCACCGCCCGCGCCGCCTCGCGCGGCTCGACCCCGGCCACATCCGGCGCCGTCTCTCCGCCCCCGCGCAGCACCGCCGCCAGCACCACCATCAGGTCGCGCGCCGACAGGGCCTTCATCCGCTCCGCCGCCGCCGCCAGCCCCTCGACCGCCAACCCGGTCTCGATCTCCGCCAGCGCCCCCAGGGTCAGACACACCCGACGCCGCACCCCGCCCAGCACCACCCCCGCCTCCCCGCGCGCCCCAATCTCCCCCCCTTGGGGGGAGAGGGCCGCCCCGCGGTCCGAGGGGGGCCAGTCCCCGCCGCTCATGTCGCCGAAAACCCGATCTCGCCCGCGCTGGCCAGACTCAGCGCAAAGGTCGCCTCCCCCTCGTGCTCGCCGGCGTACTCCAGCGCCGCCACCAGGAACGGCCCCTCCAGCACGCCGAAGTCCGGCACCACCAACCGCCACCGTTTCGCCGCCTGATCGAAGAAGGCCTCGCGCACCAGGGCGTCCGACGCCGCGTCGCGGAAGATCCCCTGACCCGACACCGCCGCCGACTTGACCCCCGCGCCGGCCAGCAGTTCGCGCCACCGCCCGGCGCTGTCGCCGTCGGTCGCATCCACCGTCCGCGCATTCAGCGAAATCGTCCGCGCCCTCAACCCCGCCACCGTCGTGAACACGCCCGGCGCGCCCTCGATCTTCAGCAGCATGTCCTTGCCCGCCTGTGCGGTCATTTTCGTCCTCGCTTTGCTGTCATTAGTGAGTTGTGACTCGTGAGTCGTGATCGGCGGCCGGCCTCAATCGGGGCAAAAACCCCGAGTCACGAGTCACCATTCACGCCCCGCCCACCTCCTCCGTCACCGCCCTCAGCCGCACCACCGCATAGGTCCGCCGCCCGTCCCCCGCCCGGAACACGTCGGCGAAATTCGCCCTCAGGGTCGCCGTCCGCACCCCGTCCGCCTCCAGCACCGCCTCGTGCAGACACGCCCGCACCGCCGCCGCCACCGCCTTGGCCTCTTCCGATCCGGCGAACCGCGACACCCCGGTCAGGGTCAGCCTCTGCTCCACCCCGCCCCCGTCCGCCGCCACCGGTCGGCTCTCGCACCGGCCGATCACCAGATGCGGATGCTCCGCCCCTTCCGGCGCCTGGTCGAACACCCGTCCGCCCACCAGGGCCGCCACCGCCCGATCCGCCTTCAACGCCGCCAGCACGGCCTTCTGCAGCGCGCTTTCATGATCCCTCATCGGCGCCGCTCCAGCCCCAGCTTGACCCGCCCCGGCCGCAGATCCTGAACCGACGCCACGGCCCAGTCCGCCCCGCCGAACCGCAGCACCCGCCCGACCGTCAGCCGCCCATCCGCCCGCGCCTCGGCGTCCAGGGTCTCCACCGCCCGCCTCTGATCCCCCTCGCCCCGCTCGCTCCGCCGCCGCGCCCCGCATTTCAGCCAGGCCGACCCCACCGCCTCGAACGTCACGCTCCGCCCGCCATAGGGCGTCTCCGCCTCGACGGGCTGGAACAGCCCCGCCAACACCCTCATGCCGGCGCTCACAGCCGCACCACGCGATACGGCGCGACCCAGTCATCGACCGGCTCCACCTGCATCTCGGCGTCCCCCCGCTCATAGGCCCGCAGCACCAGCATCAGGATCGCCAGCCGCAACCCCGCCGGCGAGGTGGACGTCAGGCTCAGCCCCACATCCCCCTCCACTCGCGCCTGGGCCGCCGCGATCAGGGTCTGGATCAGACCATCCTCCGCCTCGTGCTCGACCCGCAAAAACAGCTTCGCCTCCGCCACCGTCACCGGCTGCGCCATGCAGATCTCCCCTTTCGAATTCAGAACTCTCCCTCCCCCACGGGGGAGGGGCGTCGCGCAGCGACGGGGTGGGGCGGGCCAGGCGACCCGGGCTCGGTTTCCCTGCCGCCCCCACCCGGCCGCTCACGCGGCCTGCCCTCCCCCGCAGGGGGAGGGAGAAACGAGCGTCACGATCAACCCGCGCTGAACTTCATCACCTTGATCGCGTCGAAGTTCTGCACCCCGCCGCCGACGCGCTTGGTGGTGTAGAACAGCACATAGGGCTTGGCCGAATAGGGGTCCCTCAGCACCCGCACCCCCGCCCGGTCCACAATCAGATACCCCCGCTGGAAGTCCCCGAAGGCGATGGACAGACTGTTGGCCGCCACATCCGGCATGGTCTCGATCTCCGTGACGGGATAGCCCAGCAGCGACGCCGTCTCGCCCAGCCGCGTCGCCGGCTGCCAGATGTAGTTGCCGTCCGCGTCCTTGAACTTGCGCACGGCCGAGACCGTCTTGCGGTTCATCACGAACCGCCCGTTCGGCCGGTACTGGGCCTTGGGCGCATAGACCAGGTCGATCAGCCGGTCCGCCGGACTGGTCGGCGCAAACCCGCCCGCCGCGCCCGACGCCACAGAACCGATCTGACCCCAGGCCTGATCCGTGTCCGCCACGGTCGGATAGGTCAGGAAGCCCTTGGGCTTGTTCACCCCGTCGCCGTTGACGAAGGCCTGGGTCTCCTGGGCCGCAAAGGCGTCCTCGACCTCGGCCGCCAGCCATTCGTCCAGATCGACCATGGCGTCGTCCAGCAGCGCCTGGGTCGCCGCCGGATTGGCGTACAGATCGGCCGAGGGGAACTCCAGCAGGGCCAGGGTCGCCGGATCCGTCTCCGGCCGCGCGGCGGTCTCCGCCACCCAGCCGCAGGCCACGCCCGCCGTCGATACCGGCTTACGGAACACCCCGGCCGCCACCGTCCGCACCGTGGCGATCTCGCGCATCGGCGAGGCCGCCATCAGCCGCCGCTCGATGGCCCGCTCGGTCTCATACGGCACCACATAGCCGCCCGAGGTCGCCCCGCCCGACAGCCCCGCCTTGACCTCCAGCGCGCCAGCCAGTTGAGGCGAGTGGCCGGTCTTCAGATACCCGTCCCACGCCGCCTTCGCCTCCGGCGCGCTCACCGGCTCGACCGGCTCGCCGCCGATAGTCGGACGCCTGGTCTGGCTCATCACCCGATCCAGCCGCGCCTGCGCCGACGCCACCGCCTGGTCGATGCGCGCCACCTTCTCCTCCAGCAGCACATCGGCCGCCGCCTTCTTCTCGATCTCGCCCAGCCGGGCGTCGTTCGCCCCTTTGAACGCCTCGAAGGCCGCCATCATCTCGCGCACGACAGCCTGCGCTTCCGGCGAGCCGGAAGCCTGTTTGGTCTCTTTCATGATGTCTCCGTTGAATGCGCCCGTCGTCGGCGCCTTGTGATCCGGGCTCGCCCGAAACCTGTGATTGACGGCTGCCGCCCGTCAAAAAGCGTGCTACGCCCCGGTCAGATCGGGGAGTTTCACGCATGTTCAGTCTTGTTCTGGCCTTTTCCGGCGCTCTGGCGTTTCAAACCCCGCCTGACGTGTCCACCCTGCCGCCCGAACAGGCCGCGCAGGTCAGCAAGGTCTTCGCCGGCATGACCCGCATGTTCGAAACCCTGGGGACCTGCGAACGTCAGTTCCCGCCCGGCGTCGCGGATCAGATCCGCGCCTCGATGGCCAACGAGACCGATCCGGCCAAGAAGGCGGCCACGGCCTTCCTCCTGGACGCCTACGACAAGGGCAAGGCCTCCCCGCGCGCCGCCACCATCTCATCCGACGAATGCACTGCGGAAATGCAGGCCATCACCGCCGAGATGCAGGCGCTCCAGACCGAAATCGAAGCCGCCGCGCCCAAAGACTGAAGGGTCTGAAACGCGAAACTCTGGAATCAACACCATGAATCTAAAAATTCGCGACGGTCAGCTCACGCTCGGCAGCGTCTTCAAATTGGTGGCCATCAGCTGGGCCTGTTTCGGCGTTATCGTAATCGGCGGCCTGTTTCTGCTCATGCTGCTCATCGGACTCGCCAGCGGTTCTATGTCGGTGAATGGCGATATGGTTCAGGGGCGGGGCGCGGTTTTGGTCGCCATGATTCCCATGGTGATTTTGCTCCCTATCGTCGTCGCTATTCAGGCTTTGATCTTTGGCGGCTTCGTCACGATCGGCGCCGCCCTCTATCGACAGCGGCGTGCGCTTTCCATCACCGTCGAGACGACGGTCCGGTCGGAACAGCCGTAAACCGCGCGCCCGGCAGCATCGGGAAGGTCACCAGCGACACCTCCCACAGCTCCACCCCGCTCAGCACCCGCAGCCGGCCCTGACGCCGCGCCCGCGCGGTGCGGTATCCGATCGACAACCCGTCCATCGCCCCCGCCCGGCTCAAGGCGGCGGCGAAGCGGGCTTCGGGCGACCAGTCCGCGATCCGGCCGCGCACGAACAGGCCGCGCGCGTCCTCGATGATCGTGTCCCAGGTCCCGACCGGCGCCCGCGCGTCGTGCTGGCTCAGCATCCGCACCCCCTCGGCGCCCGTCTTCGCCAGACTGTCCGCAAACGCCCCCGCCTGCACCACGTCCCCGTTCAGATCCGCCACGCCCCACAGGGAGGCGTAGCCTTCGATCACCAGCGCCCCGCCGCCTCTCCCTCCCCCTGCGGGGGAGGGGGGTCGAGCCGCAGGCGAGATCGGGTGGGAAGGGCCAGGCGATGCATTCCCCGTCTGTGCGCCCTTGCCCTGCCGCCCCCACCCGGTCGCTTCGCGCCCCCCCTCCCCGGAACGGGGAGGGGGAAGATCGTGCGCCAATTTTCTCATCCGCCCTCCAGCCTCCGTTCGATCCGCTCCACCGCCGCCGCCGTCGCCTCCCCTTGCGTCTCCAGTCGCGCCAGCCGTTCGGCCACCAGCCTCTGCTCCCCCACCCTCTGTTCCAGCGTCGCGATCCGCGCCGCCGCGCCCCCCGCCCAGACCAGCCCCCCGACCGTCTGAACCGCCAGGGCCGCGATCAGGGCCGCGACGGCCTTCTTCACCGCATCGCTCATTCGCCCACCCCCGCCATCCGTCGCCGCTCCTCGTTCGTCAGGAAGCTCGCCGCCTCCAGCCGCGCCCACAGGCTGTCGCGTTCGGCCTGAAGGGCCGGCACGGCCTCAAGGTCCGCCCGCACCTCGCAGCCGGGGAACCGCCCGCCCAGCCAGCCCGTCATCGCCCCCGCCGCCTTGCGCACCAACGGCGTGACCGTCTGTCGCCAGAAGGCGGTGTTGGCCTCGCGATAGTTGGCGTAGGTCGCGTCGCCCGGTATCCCCAGCAGTTGCGGCGGAACCCCGAAGGCCAGGGCGATCTCGCGCGCCGCCGCATGTTTGCCGGCGACGAAATCCATCTCGGCCGGCGTCAGGCTCAGCGGTTTCCAGTCCATCCCGCCCTCCAGCAGGATCGGCCGCCCGGCGTTCTCGGTTCCGGAATAGGCGGACGACAGTTGGTCCTTCAGCGCCTCGAACTGCCCGTCCGTCAGCCGCTCGCCCTTCTGCGCCCCATAGACCAGCGCGCCCGACGGCCGCGCCGCATTGTCCAGCAGGGCCTTGTTCCAGGCGCCCGCCGCATTGTGCGCGTCCACCCCCTGCGCCGCCGCCTCCAACGGCGACAGCCCGTACCAGTCGTCCAGCGGGTGCCACAGTTTCAGCTGCATCACCGGCGCCCAGCCGTCGGCGGCCCGCCCGATCCGCGCCGACCGCCCGTCGACGCAATACTCCCACGCCTCGGGCCAGCCCGACCGGCCAGGGACCACCTTCACCCGGTCCGACCTCAGCGCCCACAGCTCCTCCGGAACCTCGTCCCCGACCGCCTCGACCCAGGCGTTGCCCGACACCTGCAGCGCGCCATAGACCGCCTCCATCAGCTCCGCCCCCGACTGTTCGGGATTGGGCCGGCGGATCAACCTGGCCAAGGGATGGGCCTCGTCCCGCACCCCCTCCACAAACACCGCAAAGGGCGCCGAGGCCGCCGCCTCCGCGATCATCCGGATGCAGCGATAGGCCACAGCATTCTTCTGATACCCCTCGCGCGCCAGGCTGGCGTAGTCGTTGGGCGTCCACCGCGCCCGCCCCACGCCCGACAGCAGCACCGCCGCCCGACTGGCCTTCTCTTCAGGCGCCCCCCGATTTGGCGCACGCCCGCGCCCGCCCTGGCCGAACGGCCACCGGATCGAAACCATCACACTCTCCCTGAAAAGCGGCGTCATGCCGACACACGCTGACTCTCCCTCCCTCTCGGGGGAGGGGGGTCGAGCCGGAGGCGAGACCGGGTGGGAAGGGCCGCGCACCGCATCCCCCACGCCATCCCATCGTCCCCTGCCGCTCCCACCCGGCGGCTTCGCCGCCCCCCTCCCCCGCAGGGGGAGGGGGAAACCAAGGCCTCACAACCGCCGGATCCTCGGCCCCTCCGCCGCCTTCCCCAGCATCAGCCGCGACACCGCCCACACCAGGGCGTCGGCCCGGTCCGGGCTCGGCCCGCCGTCGCACCCCAGGGCCAGCATCTCCTCCTCCAGGGCCGGGAAGTCCCCGCAATGCACCACCCGCCCCTGCTCATAGAGCAGGGCCACCGGCTCGGCCCGCGCGGCCTTGGACCGCGAGGCGTGCATCAGTTCGACCGGCGCCGGACAGTCGGATTGTCTCAGGACGTTGCGCACCATCTCCCCGCCCTGGTTGGCCTCGGCCGCCACCTCCTGGGCGTCGAAATCCCGCGCCGCCCGACACACCGCCGCCGCCCAGCCGCCGGGCGACAGTCCCCGCACCGTCCGGTCGGCCAGGATGAAGGCCCGCCGGTCCTTGCGCCCCGCCACCACGATGCCGCAGGCGTCGCCGTGCGCGCTGGCGGGCGGATCGACCGCCACGATCACCCGGTCCAGTTCGGCCGGCCGGCTTCCCCGCGCCCGTTTCAGATCCTCGACCCCGAACAGGGCGCCCTCGCCTTCGACCACCTGTCCCTCCAGCTCCTGCGCCGCCAGCCGGGTCCCGCCGTACACATCGGTCAGATGAGCCAGAAACCCCGGCGACAGATTCTCGGCGTTCAGGGCCGTGGCCGCCCGATCCACTCGTGTCCCCGCCTCGGCCATCAGCCGCCGCAGCGCGGGGATCGGCCGGGGCGTCGTCGTCACCGCCAGCCTGGGGTCATCGCCCAGACGCAGGCCGAACCTCAGGTTCGACAGCACCGCCTCGGGCTTGCGCCAGGCGCAGAATTCGTCGGCCCAGGCGGCGTGGAACTGCGGCCCGCGCAGACTGTCCGGATCCTCCGCCGAAAAGGCGTAGGCGGCCGAGCCGTTCTTCCACAGCAACCGCCGCCGCCCCGCCTCCCAGCGCGGCCGGTCGCCCGGTTCGGCCAGGGCCTTGATCCCCGACGCGCCCTCGACCATCACCTCGCGCACATCGTGCAGGGCGGGGCCGACCAGGGCGATGATCGTTCCGGACCGATGCCGGGCCGCCACGTCCATCCACACCGCCCCTGCGAAGGTCTTGCCCGACCCTCGCCCGCCGAGCAGCAGCCAGGTCCGCCACGCCTCATCCGGCGGAATGAACTGATGCCGATGCAGTCGGGTCGCCCGCCAGGTCCGTCTCAGCTCTCTGGAATCCAGCTGCTTCAGCTCTTTTTTCTTCCAGAATTTGATCCACGCGTTCGCAATGGACGACGAGCTCTCTTCGCAGTCGCTCGTCCTCTTCGGGGTCGTAGATCCGTCCACCCATCCCGTCCTCTTCGCTGTCTTCGGCCTCGACGCGCGGCCGGATCGCATCCACCAGCTTGGCGGCGCGCGCGATCACCCCGGCGCGACGCGCCAGCTTTTCCGCCTCGTCCAGAGTCTCGGGTTCCTCGCTGCAGATCATGTCGGTCGCACGCTCGACCGCCGTCTTCAGCCGTTCGAACAGGGACGCCAGCCAGCGGCCGCCCGTTCCCGTCTCTTCGCTTTTTCCCGCCATGCCCAAACCATAACGCACCAGCGTCCTCAGGCTGGAAACTCTCCCCGAGAAAAGCATAAGCTTTTGTATTTAATAGATTTGGACCAGCGTCATTGTAACAGTTGACGCGTCGAACCCGACATCTCTACCCGCGTTCGACCGCCCATTCCGGCGCCTCGAAATCCAGCGCGTCCTCCGGCTCGGCCAGCGACAGTTCCGAGATGGTCTGCCCCCGCACCGACACCCCGGCCGTATGCACCGTCTCCGGATCGCCCGAGACCAGCGGATGCCAGGCCGCGAGCGGCCGCCCCTCGTGCAGCCGGCGATAGGCGCAGGACTTGGGCATCCACGCCAGGGCCTGGATATTGTGCGGCGTCAGCTTGATGCAGTCCGGCACCTGGACCTTGCGGTTCGCATAGTCGGCGCAGGTACAGGCGGCGGAATCGAACAGTTTGCAGTGGACCCGCGTCGGGATCACCGCGCCCGAATCCTCGTCCTCGAACCGGATCACGCAGCACAGGCCGCACCCGTCGCACAGTCCCTCCCACTCGGCCGTGGACATCTCGACCAGGGTCTTGGTTTCCCAATAGGGCTGAAGCGGGGACGGAACGGGGATCATGGGACGGCGCGCCTAATCGATGGATGCGGCGATCAGATGGCGGCCGCGACTTGGACCGGCCCATAGCATCCCTGTTTCGACAGGTCTCTCCGTTCGCCCACGCCCCCGGCTCAGTGACCGACGGTCTTTGAGAACAGATTGATCACCACCACCCCGCCGATGATCATCGCCAGGCCCGCGATCGCCGGCCAATCCAGCCTCTGGCGGAACGCGACCGCCCCGATCACCGAGATCGCCACCACCCCCAGACCGCTCCAGATCGCATAGGCGATCCCCACCGGCATCTGTTTCAGCGCGACCGACAGCAGATAGAAGGCCAGGCCGTAGCAGACCGCCATCCCCGCCGTCGGCCAGGCCTTCGTGAACTGCTGGCTCTGCTGCAACAGGGTCGTGCCCACGACCTCCAGCCCGATGGCCCCCAGCAGGGCGGCCCAGGTTATGGGGCTCACGCCTCGTTGGCCGTGATCAGATGGCCGGGCGTCAGCAGCGACAGCAGGGCCCGCCGCTGGTCCAGCGACACCGCATGCGTGCCGAAGATGTCCGACATCCACAGTCCGTCCGCGATAAGCCTCAGCATCAATGCGTCGTCCGCGCCGACCGGATCGCTGGGATCGTCGATCTTCACCTTGGCGATCCAGCCGTTCCAGCGTTGCGCCAGTGTGGGTTCGATGGCGCAGGCGGCCATGACAACCCGTCCGATGCTGATGTCCTGAGGCGTGAAGGGCTCGATCACCGTGGCCCGCAGATAGGCCCGCGCATTCCGACCATAGGGCTCCGGGTCCCGGGCCGCCTCGGCCAGGACGCTGTCAGTGTGCATTTCCCCCAGATGGTCGATCATCCCCTCCAGCAAGGCGATCTTGCTGGGGAAATGGTGCAGCAAGGCCCCCTTGCTGACCGTCGTCCGCGCCGCCACCGCATCCAGGGTGAAGCCCGACGCCCCCAGTTCGGCGGCGACTTCCAGCGCCTTTTCGATGATTTCGGCCCGGGTGTCGTCGGGGGCGCGGCGGCGTGTCGTGGTGTCCATGACCGCTACATACCGTCTGGACGGTATCTGTCAAATCCCAAAGGCCGTGGCGGATCGACCGTCCCTCCTCTATATGGCCGCCAATGGCAGCCAGACCCCCCCTCGTCGCACTCAAGGACGTCCGCCTTCAGGACGGCCAGCGCCCCCTCTTCGACGGCGTCGACCTCGCGGTCGAACCGCGCAGCCGCGCGGCCCTCGTCGGCCGCAACGGCGCCGGCAAGTCCACCCTGATGAAGGTGGTCATGGGCCTGATCGAGCCCGACAGCGGCGACCGTTCGGTCCAGTCCGCCGTCCGTTTCGCCTATGTGCCGCAGGAACCGGACATCACCGGCGAAACCCTTCTGGACTACGCCTCGTCCGGCGAGGCCGAGACCTGGACGGCCGAGAGCTGGCTGGCCACCTTCGGCCTGGACCCCGAAAAATCCACGCAAGGCCTGTCCGGCGGCGAGACCCGTCGCGCCGCCCTGGCCAAGGCCTTCGCCGAAGAGCCCGACCTGCTGCTGCTAGACGAGCCGACCAACCACCTCGACATCCTGGCCATCGAACTGCTGGAGAACGAGCTGATCCAGGCCCGGTTCGCCCTGCTGGTCGTCAGCCACGACCGCGCCTTCCTGAACCGCGTCACCAACACGGTCCACTGGCTGGAGAACCGCCGCGTCCGCACCCTGAACAAGGGCTTCGTCGAGTTCGACGAATGGTCGACCAAGGTGCAGGAGGAGGAAGCCGAGGCCCTGCGCCGCCTGACCAAGACCATCGAGCGCGAGACCGTCACCTTCTACTCCTCCATCACCGCCCGCCGCAGCCGCAACGAGGGCCGCGCCCGCTCGCTGGACGCCCTGCGCGCCGAACGCGCCGAAAAGATGAAGGACGCCCCGCGCGAACTGTATCTGGGCGTCGATTCCGGCGGCACGTCGGGCAAGCTGGTCGCCGAGATCAAGGGCGTATCCAAGGGCTTCGCCGGCCGCACCCTGTTCAAGGACCTGACCACCCGCATCATGCGCGGCGACCGCCTGGGCGTCGTCGGCCCCAACGGGGCGGGCAAGACCACCCTGGTCAAGACCCTGCTGGGCGAACTGGCCCCGGACGAAGGCACCGTCCGCATGGGCTCCAATCTGGAATCCGTCTATCTGGACCAGTCGCGCGAGGGGCTGAAGTCGGACATGACCCTGTGGGACGCCCTGACGCCGGGCGGCGGCGACAGCATCCTGGTGCGCGGCGTGTCCAAACACGTCGCCGCCTACGCCAAGGACTTCCTCTTCTCCGAGGCCCAGCTGCGCCAGCCGATCTCGACCCTGTCGGGCGGCGAGCGCAACCGCCTGCTGCTGGCCCGCGCCCTGGCCAAGCCGGCCAATCTGCTGATCCTCGACGAACCGACCAACGACCTGGACATGGACACGCTCGACAAGCTGGAAGAGCTGCTCGAGAACTATGACGGCACCCTGATCCTGGTCAGCCACGACCGCGACTTCATCGACCGGCTGTCCACCTCGACCCTGGCCCTGAACGGACGCGGCGACATCGTCGAGACCCCCGGCGGCTGGACCGACTTCATCCGCCAGAACCCCGGCTTCCTGCGCCCCGGCGCCAATCCCCGCCCCCAGGACAAGGCCGCCGCCCAGCGCGCCGCCGAGGCCCCGCCCCCCGCCGTCGCCGCCAAGAAGGTCGGCAAGCTGACCTTCAAGGACGCCCACCGCCTGAAGGAGCTGGAGGCCCTGATCGACGCCCTGCCCGGCCAGATCGCCAAACACGACGCGACGCTGGCCGACCCCGGCCTCTACGCCCGCGACCCAAAGGCCTTCGACGCCGCCATGAAGGCCGCCGACAAGGCCCGCGCCGACCTGGAATCCGCCGAACTGGAATGGCTGGAGCTGGAAGAGAAGAAGGCGGCCCTGGCGGGGTGAGGGCTGGAAATACAGTGCTCACGCCCTCATATCATGGTAGACTTGCCAGCAGAGGAGAGTGACATGTCGTCGATGCAGATCGCTTCCGAACAAACTTTGCAGGCCGGTCGGAAGATCATCGAACAATATGGCAGTTGGTCTGCGGCCATCGCCAAGGGTGATCGACGCGCAGACGGCGTTGTGGTGCTTCCACCGCCCTCTCCTGCCCCTACGCCCGACCCTGTAAAGATGGAAATCAAGACGTCGGCTGACGCTTGACCATAACTCTGGGCATAGCCTGGGCGCTGTTCATTCTCGCGCCGGGGCTTGCTGTCTTCGCAGCCCTCTACACGTCCGACGGTGGGGTGGTCTCGCCAGCGCCACCCGCGCCCAATTCGTTCACGGCCTTATCAGTCGTCATTTTCGGCGCCTTGGCGGCCCATGCCGTAGGCGCAGGCTTATTCGCCCTGAACGACGTCATCAGCCTGTTTTGGAGTCCTTTGGAAGTTCCTTGGAATCCCAATCCCTACGCCTATTTCCTATCGGCCCGCCCTGCGGTGGACCGCCATCTCGGCCTAGAAATCTGCTTCCTTCTAGCCCTGCTACTTTCGCTCTCAGCCGCCGCCTATGCCGCAGTTCGTCACACGGTCGATCAAGATGAGAAGGTCAGCGTCAAGCGAAGACGTCTCGATCCGCCTGAGCCGCCCACGCCCCTTTTTCGGTTTCTCTATGGAAGCTGGGCCGCCATTCTGACCCAGTTAAGTCCCGAGCCAGATTACGATAAACACCTCGCCGCCTATATCGTGACGGATATGGAGGCTGAGAAAGGCTGGATCGGCTACGAAGGCGAAGTCGAGGGCGTCGCCTTGGATACCGACAAACAGATCGTGGCGCTGACCCTACGCAATTGTCAGGCGTTCAAACTCCAACCGACCAAGGACAACCTCAACCACCAAGTGATCGCTCGGGCGGCCGCCATTCCGTTGCTCATGATTGATCGGTCACAGATCAAGAACGTGGCGCTTCAGGTTGTCTTCCAGCAGAAGCCGTAGCATCCTCAAAGACCTTTATATCCCAGCCTGGCATACGCCTCTGGCGGATTGAAGACCGCAGCCTATACTTCCGTCTCTCTATCCATTTCGGTAGGGAGCTTAGGCCCCTTGCGGCGGTTCTGCATGACGCCCACGGCGATGAAGGCGACGAGGCCGAAGGCGAACCACAGGCCGAAATCCTTGGTCAACAGGCCGATCAGCCCGAAGATCAGAAGCACGCCGAACGGAGTGAGCTTTTTCATGGCGTCGACCTTATGGCGGATTTCAGCGTTTGGCGAGTTGGCCGGCGTCGCCGCCCCTTGAAACCAAACCCGCCGTCACCCACTCCACTGACATGACCCTGCGCACCCATGTCGTCGATTTCGCCCCCGCCCAGCAGGCGGCCGTGCGGCGGATCAACGCTGTCCTGGCCCGGGCGCCGCGCCTGCGCACCGACGCCTGGCGGATCGACGCCGGCCAGCGGCTGTCGCTGTGGCTGGACGCAGCGGCCGGGGCGATCACCGTGCCGCGCCTGCGCAAGCGCGGCGTCACGGTCGAGATCGTGCAGACGGAAGGCGACCAGCCCGTCCCCTTGCGCATCCTGCGGCCCGAAGGTCCGCCTCGCGCCGTCATCCTGGACATCCATGGCGGCGGCTGGGTGCTGGGCAGCGCCGGGCTGAACGACCGGCTGAACGCCCATCTGGCCCGCCACGGCTTCTGCGTCGTCTCGGTGGACTATCGCTTGCTGTCCGAGCGGCGCGGAATCTATATCGAGGCCGCCATATCCGACTGTCTGGCCGCCGCCCACTGGACCGTGACCAATGTGGACCGGCTGGGCGCGGCGACCGTCTTCCTGACCGGCGAGTCCGCCGGCGCCCATCTGGCGGCCCTGACCGCCGTGGCCCTGCGCGACCAGGGGTTGATCGACCTGGTCAAGGGCTGCGTCTTCACCTACGGCGTCTTCGACCTGTCGGGCACGGAAAGCGTCCGCTCGGCCGACCCCGACACCCTGCTGTTCAACGGTCCCACGATGCAGGCGGACCTGGCCCGCCTGGCGCCCGAGCGCGACGAGGCGGGCCTGCGCCGTTCCGACGTCTCGCCCCTGTACGCCGACCTGACCGGCCTGCCGCCCGCCCTGTTCCTGGCCGGCGAATACGACCCGCTGTTCGAGGACAGCCTGTTGATGGCGACCCGCTGGGGCGAGGCGTCGGACACCGACCTGATCCGCGTTCCCGAAGTCCCCCACGGCTTCCTGCATTTCGGCGGCCCCGCTGCGCGGGGCGCGCGGGGGGCGATCCGGCATTGGCTGGACGCCCGACTCACGGACTAATCCCGACTAAAGATAGGCATTCAGTTCGAACCGGACCGTAACGCCCTGTCCATTTCGGACCAGCCGCAGTTCCTTCACCTGACCCTCCGGCCCGCTGAGCAGGGCGATGGCGTCGTCCAACGACTTCGGGCCTTCCAGAACATCCCCTGGTCGCACGTCCGCCCCGGCGGCGGGACTGCCCGTACCGACGACCGCGACCTGGACCCGCCCTCGTGTCTCGTCCAGCCAAATTCCGGACCGGCTGTAGTGCGGGTCCTCGCCCACGGTCAGACCATTGCGGCGGACGGCGAAAGTCTTGGACGAACGGTCGAACGCCATGTCCAGCGTTCGCATTATCGGCAGGCCGAGCAGGGCGTCATAATTGCGCGGGGTTCCCGCAGGTTGAACCGCGACCAGCACATTCTCATAGACATGCGAACCGATCGTCACTCGGGACACGCGCACCATGCGGCCACTGTCGGGCAGCAGCCCCTGAATTCCGGCGAACGGTATGGGGGCGTAGGAGACCGAAGGGTGCAGCAGCCCCAGGCTGCGCGCCGCCTCATGGTGAAGCGAAAGAGGGCGCGGGCCACCCGTGTCCCACAGCGTTCGCTGGGTGCGACCGTTGATCCCGACATCGGCATAAGGGATCAGGGACAGGCCGTGGACATTGGTCTTCATCTCAGACGGCAGCGGCTCATAGCCTTCCAGCGTCGGCGCCCCGTTGGGATGGACACACCATACGCCACGCTCGAACTCCAACTGACTGTCCATAGCCGTGACGACGCCGGCGGCCAAAAGCCCGTCGCCGCCCAGGGTCATGCTCCGCTCCAGGCCGAACAGGGCCACGCGCGGCTGGCGGATGGCGCCGCCGTAAACTACCTCCTGCACCTCATAGAGGGGGAACCCCTTGCCGTTCAGGCGAACATGGCGCGCGGGCGTCAGTTTTAGTCGGTCGGCCAAGGCCTGCATCATGCCACTGACCGCTGCGCCGGTGTCGATGACGAAGGGCAGCGGCCCCGTCCCGTTCAGCGTCACGTCCACCAGCACGCGGCCGTTGGCCAGCCGGATGGGAATGGCGATGTCGTTCGCCCCCTGCGCCCAGGTCGGCGAGGCGGCGAGACCCAGCACTCCGCCCGCGATGAAATCTCTACGACGCATGCTTACTCCCTCGGCGCGAGCAGAGAGAAGAGCATGAGATCACGACGGTCAATCTCGATTCCATGACAGACGCCAAACGCTACGATCGACAGGCCGGGCAATTTTGATCCGCCGACTGAATCCCCAAACGGCTTCCTGCATCCCACGCCCCGGAGGCGTCCTAGTTCGCTTTCGCATTGTCGCTGGGCGCGATTGCGACTACCGCAATAGGAACGTCACGTCGGCGGTACGGATCGGGGAGCGGTTCTTGAGCCCAGCGTGGTTTCGCAGCAATCCGGCCTATGGCTACGGACTGGCGATCTGCGCCTGGCTGACGGCCTTCTGCGTCCGCCTGGCGCTGGCCGACTGGTTTCCGCCCGGCTTTCCCTACCTGACCTTCTTCCCGGCTGTTGTCGTCGCCGCCTATTTCGCAGGCCTGTGGCCGTCGGTGCTGACTGCGGTCCTGTCGGGCCTGACCGCCTGGTGGTTCTGGATCGGCGCGCCCGGTTTCGACTGGAGCACGGCGACAGGCCTGGCCCTGGCCTTCTACGTCTTCGTCATCGCCGTCGACATCTTCTTCATCATCGGCATGAACTCCGCGACCGACAATCTGCGGCGCGAGGTGGCGCGCAACGCCGCCCTGGCCGAGAGCCGCGACCTGCTGCTGAAAGAGGTCCAGCACCGCGTCTCCAACAATATCCAGGTGGTCAGCGCACTGCTGCGGCTCGAAGCCGGGATGTCGAAGGATCCCGCCGCCCGTCGCGCCCTCTCCGACGCCTCGGCGCGCACCGCCATGATCGCCAATGTGCAGCGCAGCCTGCTCGACGCCGACGGCGCGGCGGCGCCCTTCGACGACCTGGCGCGCCGGCTGGTCTGCGACGCCCTGAACGCCGCCGGCCGCACCGACGTGGCCGTCGTGGTCGAGGAAGCCCGGCACGCCCTGACGGCGGACGAGGCCACGCCGGTCGTCCTGATCCTGCTGGAATGCGTCAACAACGCCCTGGAACACGCCTTCCCCGACCGCCCCGGCCGCATCCACGTCCGCCTGTATGAGCAGGGGGCGGAACGCCGCCTGGAGGTGCGCGACGACGGCGCCGGACCGCCGCCGGGCTTCGATCCCGCCAAGGGACGCAGCCTGGGCCTGCGCATCGTCCTCGGCCTGACGGATCAGCTTCACGGCCGCTTCAGCATCGTCGACGCCGCCCCCGGCGCCCTGTGCGTTCTCAGCTACCCAAAGCCCGCCGCGCACTGACGTCGCGTTTCTGTGGACAACACAAACCGCTGATACGCCAAGGCGAATTTGATCCGTCCACCGATGTTCACAGGCTTGTCCACCGCCGCCGGGCCAATCGTGCACATCGGGGCGAGTTCGGGCGCTTGCCTCATACCGGGTTTCGCGAGAACGTCAACGGGCCGAGGGACACGGCGGCGCGGAAATCGGGGGAGACCCCGGCCTCAAGCGAACCGGCCCGGCTCTCCGACCCGGCGTGATCGGGCGATCTTCGGATCGTAACGTGCGCCAGGCGGGATCCACGGCCCCGGTCTTCGACGGTCTCAGGATCGACGAAAGGCGGGGAACCGGATCGGGATCGACGGACGACGCGGCCGCAAGGCCGTGGAACGCCAGAGACCCGGAGCGCGACAGGATACAGCCGACCGCCCTTTCGGGTTCGCTTGAAACGGCGCTGAGGCCAGGGTCCGACCCAGCCGGCCAAGTCCAACCCGGACTTGGCGAGGGGACGAAGTCGACGGGTTTCCCGAACGCTTCGTCCCCTCGCTCAATTGGGGCCGAATTCACAGACTTACGCTAGACAGACGCCGCCCCATCTGCACCCATGCCGTGCAGTTGGAGATCGTCATGCGCGCATTACAGACCGCCCTGTGCATCCTGGCCGCCGGCGCCGTAACGACGGCCGGTTCGGCGAAGGCCGACCCACGGCTGCAGGACGCGGGGCCGCCCCCTCCGACGCCCTCGCCCATCAGCGTCAGGCCCGCCGTCCTGATCGGGCCGGCCCCGTCGGTCGAGACCACCATCCTGCAGCTGCCGCAGGCCGAAGCGACGTGCGAAGGCCTCGCGGTTCAGCCCCTCTACGCCGACGACCTGCCGGCGCAGCAGGCCGCGCGACGGGGGATGTCCGACGCAGAGACGATCCTGGCCTTCTCGGTCGCGTCGGATGGGCGCACGGTGGATATCCGTCCCGCCGACGCAGCCCCCGCAGCCTTCGACACCCTGCAGGCCGGTCTCGCCGCCTGGCGGTTTCCCGCCCAAGCGCGCAAGGATTGCCGCCTGACGATCCGCTGGCGCAGCGTTCGACTGGACGAGGCGGAAGTCCCGGACCTGCTGAACTATTTCGCCGTCACCCGGACCACCGGGGCCCTGCGCGACGCCGTGGCGAAACGCCTGGGCGGACAGGGCGCCGACTGCGGCGACCGGTTCGGCGGCCGCCGACCGGACACGGTTGTGTTTCCCGACTTTGAAAAAGGGCGCAAGCCCCCGCCCGGCGGTCGCAGTTGGTCCGTGACCCGCTGGAACATCGACGCCGATGGCCGCGCGACCGACGTCGAGACTCTCGGCTCGTCCGGCGACGTAGACCTGGACTCCGAGGCTCGCCGTGCGGCGGCCGAGACCCGGATGCAGCCCGGACCGGCCCGGACCGGCTGTGTCTACAATCTCTATCGCTCGGGCGGGACCCTCGCGGCTCCGCCGCTAACGCCGGAAGATCAGCGTGAAGACCCGCTGCAGCAATGCCCGCCGGCCGTCGCAGACCGGTTCGCCGTTCGGGCCAATCCCGTATTTCCGACCGTCTTCAACGAGCGCTCCATCGAGGGCTGGGCGTTGATCCGCTTCGACATCGCTCCCTGGGGCCAGATCGGCAACGTCTCGGTGATCGAGGCCCAGCCGGCCGCCGCCTTCGGCGTCGACGCCCTGCGGCTGGTGCAGTCGAGCCAGGCCACGCCGGGGTTCGAGGCCGGCGTCCGGTGCGTTGTTCCCGTCCGCTACAAGCTGCAGGACGAGACGGCCGCGCCCGACGTGGATCAGAACTGAACCCCCGCCTTCCCAAGGCCTGCATCCCCTCGTAAAGCAGGGCCATGATCCAGCTTGGGAATCGCCTGCTGACCCGTCGCCGCGCCCTGCTCGCGGGCGGCGCGGCCGTGGTCGGGGGCGCGGCGCTGGGCCTGCGCGCCTGCGACCGATCAGAGGCGCCGGTGGATGAACAGGGCCGGGTGCGGCTGCGTTTCGCTACCGACTGGCGGGCTCAGGCCGAACAGGGCGGCTTCTATCAGGCCCTGGCGACCGGCGCCTATGAGAAGCGCGGCCTGAACGTCCAGATCGTGCAGGGGGGGCCGGGCGTGAACGTGCCGCAACTGCTGGCCTCGGGCGCGGTCGAACTGGGCATGGGGTCCAACAGCTTCATCCCGATGAACCTGGTCGCGGCCGGGGCGCCCGTTAAGGCCGTCGCCGCCTTCTTCCAGAAGGACCCCCAGGTCCTGATCGCCCACCCCGATCCGGCGCTGGAGACTATCGCCGATCTGAAGGGCCGGCCCTTCCTGCTGGCCGACGCCTCGATCAACGCCTTCTGGGTCTGGCTGAAGGCCAAATACGGCTTCACCGACGACCAGGTGCGCAAATACACCTTCAACCTGGCGCCCTTCCTGGCCGACGAGCGGGCGGTGCAGCAGGGCTATCTGACCAGCGAACCCTACACCATCGAACAGGAGGCCGGGTTCGAGCCCAAGGTCTTCCTGCTGGCCGACGAAGGCTATCCCTCCTACGCGGCCATGGTCCTGGCGCCCAACGCCTTCGCGCGGGACAACGCCACGGCCCTGCGCAGCTTCATCGCCGCCTCGGCCGAGGGCTGGCGCGACTATCTGCGGGGCGATGCGGCGCCGGGCGACGCCCTGATCCGCAAGGACAATCCGGAAATGACCCAGGCCATCCTGGACCAGGCCCGGCAGAAGCTGCGCGACAACGCCATCGTCGACGGGGGCGACGCCGCCCTGTACGGCCTGGGCGCTATGACGGCCGACCGCTGGCAGGCCTTCTTCGAGGTGGTCAGCCATGCGGGGGTGTTCGACCCCGGCCTGAACTGGCGCGAGGCCTTCACCGACAACTATCTGCCGGGCCGTGGCTGATCCCATCGCCGCGCTGCGGGGGGTCGTCGTCGACTGGCCCGGCCGCGCGCCGCTGGGGCCCATCGACCTGAGCGTGGCGCGGGGCGAGATCGTCGCCCTGGTCGGGGCCTCGGGCGCCGGCAAGTCCACGACATTGCGCCTGCTGGCGGGGCTTCAGACGCCCAGCCGGGGCGAGGTGATCCGCGCCCTGGGGGTCGGCCGCACCGGCTTCGTCTTCCAGAGCCCGACCCTGATGCCCTGGGCCGAGGCCCTGACCAATGTGGCCCTGCCGCTGGAGCTGGCGGGCGTGGCCCGGCCCCAGGCCCGTTCACGCGCGGCCCAGGCCCTGGGCGCGGTCGGCCTGGGCGACCGGCCGGACGCCCGGCCGTCGCAGTTGTCGGGCGGCATGGCCATGCGCGCCGCCCTGGCCCGCGCCCTGATCACCGCCCCCCACCTGCTGTTGCTGGACGAGCCCTTCGCCGCCCTGGACAGCGTCACCCGCCGCCGCCTGATCGAGGATCTGCACGCCCTTTGGGCCGCCGCCGAGCCCCGGCCCGCCATGGTCTTCGTCACCCATGATGTCGAGGAGGCCGTCTATCTGGCCCAGCGGGTCGTGGTGCTGGCCGCTGCGACCGGGCGGCCCGTCGCGGACCTGCCGACGCCCGGCCCCCTGCCCCGCCCCGCCCGCTGGCGCGCCGATCCCGCCTATCGCCAGACGGTCGAGGCGATCGCAGACGCGCTGGAGGCGGCCATGCGCCCCGAGACGACGACATGAGGCGCCTGGCGGAACTGGGGCCGCCCCTGCTTCTGGCCGTCCTGCTGCTGGCGGTGTGGGAGGCGGCCTGTCGCCTGCTGGAGCTGCCCGTCTACTTTCTGCCGCCGCCCAGCGCGGTGGCCGTGGCCCTGGTCGAGGCGGGGCCGCGTCTGGCCGCCTCGGCCTGGATCACCTTCGGCATGGCGGTTCAGGCCCTGGTCCTGGCCGGGCTGGTCGGCGGGGGGCTGGCCCTGGCGGTGTCGCTGCACCCGGCGGCCGAGCGGGCCGTGCGGCCCCTGGCCGTGGCGCTTCAGGTCACGCCGGTCGTGGCCGTCGCCCCCCTGGTGCTGATCTGGGCCGGGCTGGACCACGCCGACCGGGCCGTGGTGGCCCTGGCGGCCGTCGTCGCCTTCTTCCCGCTGTTCTCGGGAATTCTGACCGGGCTGAAGTCGGCCGATCCCGACCTGGAGCGGCTGTTCGACCTGTATGGCGCCACGCCCCTGCAAAGACTGTGGCGGCTGCGCCTGCCCTCGGCCCTTCCGTTCGCGCTGGAGGGTCTGCGGATCGCGGCGGGTCTGGCGGTCATCGGCGCCGTGGTGGCCGAATTCGTCTCGGGCTCGGGCGCGACCCAGGGTCTGGCCTGGCGGCTGCTGGAGGCGGGCAACCGCCTGCGCACGGCGGAAATGCTGGCCGGGGTCCTGTGCCTGACCCTGCTGGGCCTGGTGCTGAACGCCGCTGTCGGGGTGATCGGACGATTCCTGTTGCGCCGTTAGCGACGGGTTAAGCGATATCCGCCTAGGCTGGGGGTTGTCTTTTTGTTCGTGCGAGACCCGCCCCTTGCGACACGCCCTGATCCTGTCGACCGCCCTGATCGCCGCCTGCGCGGCGTCGGGCGCCGCCATGGCTCAATCTTCGGCGAGCGGCGCAGGCGGCCTGCGCTACCTGTCCTGGCCGGGCAAGCCGCCGGTGGCGCAGGGCGCTGCGCCGACGCTGCGCCGCATCCCGCAGCCGACCCCGGTCGCCGCCGCCGTCGATACGCCCGTCAGCTTCATCCCGCCGGCCCGCCTGTCGGCCCCGGCGCCGGCCTCGAAGCCCACGCCGCATCGTGGCCTGACGCCGGCCAGCGACTGGATCGCGCCCATGCCGACGACGCCGACGATGGCGACGACGCCCCAGCCCTATGTCGCCGCGCCCGCCCCCGTCGCGGCCGCGCCGTCCCCTGTTCAGGCCGAAACCGTCGTCGCAGCCCAGGACCCGGCGCCCGCACAGTCGCCGGTCCAGGCCCAGCCACACACCCAGACTCAGGCCCAGGCCGAAGCCGCGCCTGAGCCCGCCTTCGATCCGATGGCCCCGCGACGCGACGCGCCGATCTTCCGCCTCCAGCGCCAGACGACCGCCCAGACCGCGCCCGAAACTGCGGCCCAGGCCCAGGGCGGGACCAAGAGTGAGACCGGGGCTGAGACCGCCTCCGCCGCGCCGCCCGCCATGCTCCAGGCGGCCCTCGCCCCGGTCCAGGGCGCGCGCTTCTATTCGGTCCATCGTCAGGCCGGCCATCAGCCGGACCGGATCAACCCGGTCCAGCCCATCTATCTCGACGCCCTGCCGGTGGAGATGACCCAGACCCCGTCGTCCGCCGACCTGGCGCAACCCGACGGTCCGCCCGCCCTGCAGCGCAACAGCGACGGCTCGGTCCGGGCCGTGCCCCAGACCACGGGGGACGACCTGCCATGACCGAACCCTCCGCCGAAGAACGGGCCATCATCATGGGCTCGCGCCTGCCCGATCTGATCGCCCTGGCCAACGAGGCCTCCAGCGAGAAGCGCCGGCTGCTGCTGCGCGAACTGACCGACCACTTCCTGGGCGGCGTCGAGCACAGCGTGACCGAGACCGAGCTTTACGGCTCCGTCCTCGAAACCCTGTCGGAGGAGATGGAGACGGCCGTCCGCGCGGAACTGGCCGCCCGTTTCGCCGAGGCGCCCAACGCCCCGGCCAGCCTGATCCGGCGCCTGGCCGAGGATCAGATCGACGTCGCCGGACCGGTCCTGCGCGCCTCGACCGTCCTGACCGACGCGGACCTGATCGACGTGGTCAGCCGCCAGGGCCAGGACCACATGCGCGCCGTCTCCGGCCGTACCGAGGTGTCCGAGGCCGTGTCCGAGATCATCGTCGAACGCGGCGACGACCACACCCTGGGCGTCCTGCTGCGCAACGACGGCGCCCAGCTGTCGCGCGCCGCGTCGGAAACTGCGGTCGAACGCGCCAAGAACAACCCCGACCTCCACGCCCCGGCGGTCGAGCGCAAGAGCCTGCCCGCCGACCTGCTGAACGACATGTATTTCGTCGTCGAGGCCCGGCTGCGCCACCAGATCCTGGAACAGAACGCCCAGATGGATCCGGACCTGCTGGAGGCCGCCCTGGCCGCCGGGCGCGCCCGTGTCGCCACCGACGACGGCGCCCTGCCGGCCGACTACGCCGAAAGCCTGGCCTATGTCGACGAGCTGCACGCCGCCAACCAGCTGACCCCGCAGGTGCTGATCCGCTTCCTGCGCTCCAAGGGCCGCACGGCCTTCCTGGTCGCCCTGTCGCGTCTTTCGGATGTGGATTTCCACACCGCCCGCAACATCGTGGACCGGCGCGACCTGGACGCCCTGTCGATCATCTGCAAGGCCGCCGACATCGACCGGGCGATCTTCCTGACCTACGCCGTGTCGCTTCTGGGCGGGGATTCCAATCCGATGGGCCGGGCCGCCGCCTATGGCCGGATGTACAGCGAACTGACCCGCGACGCCGCCCAGCGCACCCTGCGCTTCTGGCGCATGCGCCGCGTCGCCCAGGCGGCCTAAAACGCACGATTTCTCCCTCCCCCTGCGGGGGAGGGGCGTCGCGCCAGCGACGGGGCGGGGGCGGCCAGGCAATGCGCGCGCGCCTTATGCGGGCCCCACCCGTCCCATTCTGAATCGATCTGTCTCGCGTCGCCCGGCCCGGCCCACCCGGCTTCGCTGCGCTACGCCCCCCTCCCCCGCAGGGGGAGGGAGATCAAACAAAAGCGCCCGCCTCCTTGCGGAAGCGGGCGCTTTCTACCAGTAAGGACCGGGCTTATTTCTTGGCGCGGGCGACGCGGGCCGGCTTGCGGCCGCCCTGGCCCAGGCCCATCTGCTTGGCCAGTTCCGAACGGGCCTTGGCGTAGTTCGGGGCGACCATGGGATAGTCTTTCGGCAGACCCCATTTGGCGCGGTAATCTTCGGGGCTCATGTCGTACTTGGTGCGCAGGTGGCGCTTCAGCGACTTGAACTTGCGACCGTCTTCCAGACAGATCAGGAAGTCGGCGTTGATCGACTTGCGGATCGGCACGGCCGGTTCCTTGGGTTCCGGCGGAACCTCCACGGGACCGTTGGAGACACCCGACAGAGCGGCGTGAATATTGGCGATCAGCGCCGGCAGGGCTTCCGCCGTCACCGTGTTGTTGCCGACATAGGCCGACACGATGTCAGCGGTCATTTCCAGCAGTTCGGGCTTCTCGTCCATTCGCGGCGTCTCTTTCATAATCTATTTGCTTCGACTGAAACGCCAGCCGAACCTACCCTTCCGGCTCTTAGGGTTGTTTGAATGCAAAAGCAATCCGGGCGTTATGCGAACGACAAGGCTCTATATAACCACACTTGTGGTCATGCTGACCTAGCGTTTCAAGTCTTCGGTCAGGACCATCATGGCTGCACGTTCCGGCGCCGAATATTCATCGATCACCTCATCCTCGCCCTCACGAATCGCACGCAGGAGACTGGGGGTCAGGGCCGATGACAGAGACCAGTTCCAGTAACGCAATACGGTCTGCGCCCGATCCACGGCCAACATTTCATAGGTGATCTGCACACGTTCAAGGTCAGGATGCAGGCCGCCATCGGCCGTCGTCTCCGGCCGACGCATCGAGCGCCACAGATTCAGCAGGTCCGCACGCGACAGGCCCGTCGCCTTGCACAGGATCGCCAGGGGTTCGCCGCCCGGATCCCCCAGGATCTTGGCGCCGGTCAAGGGTTTGACGCCCGCCAGGAAGGCGATCTCCGACGCCGTCTCGCGCGACAGGCCGTCTTGCGCCGCCACCGACAGGGCGTGTTCCAGCCCGTCAAAGGGGCTCTTGTCGATGGCCGCGCGGTTGCGCTGGCGTCGCTCGATGAACTGCAGGGCCTTGCGCGCGACGGGGTCCGACCAGCCCTCGGCCGCGGCCATGGCGAAGACGTCCTCGGACACCTCCTGCATCACCTCGCGCGACACGGCGAACCGCTGCAGGATGGTGCGCCGGTCGTCCGGGCCGCACCACCAGAACATCACATAGGCGCCGGCCGGTCTCAGCTCGGGCCGTTTCAGCAGCAGGCCGGACAGTTTCGGATGCGTCCGGCTGAGGCCGACCACGGCCTCGACCCCGACCTGGGACAGGCGGGCGGTGGGGTTGCGCAGCACCGCCTCCATCACCTCCATCTCGCCGAAGCCGAACAGGGTTTCGGTGACGATCTCGGACAGACCGCGACGCTCGGCCATGATCAGTCGGTGCTCGGGACCAGCGTCGCGCGCACACCCGACCAGATCCGCGTCGCTCAGGGACGCGCACTGTTCGATCAGCAGACGGGCGATCTCGGGCTCGTCGCGCAGCAGCAGGCGCGCGACGCTGCTGGGCAGTTCGGCCAGGGGCGCCAGCCGCGCCGCCACGCGCCGACGCTCCTCCGTCGATCCCAGCCGCAGCATCTCGACCAGCAGGTCGCCGGTCACGGCCCGTTCGAAGGCGTTGATCCGGCTGGCCGGCAGGGAGACGACGTCGGCCAGCCGCTTCAGCAACGCATGGCGCGCCTTCAGCGACGGCGGAGCCGCCTCTTCGTCATTCAGGGCCGACGCCTGGGTCATGGCGCCAAGACTAGGGTCTCAGAGTTAACCCGACGTATCAGCGACGCTCGGCTTTACAGGCCCTCGAAAAGCGCCGTCGACAGGTAGCGTTCGGCGAAGGACGGGATGATGACCACGATGGTCTTGCCCGCATTCTCGTCGCGGGCGGCCAGGCGGAAAGCCGCCGTCAGGGCCGCGCCCGAACTGATGCCGACCGGGATTCCCTCGACGCGGGCCGCCTTGCGGGCCATGTCGAAACTCTCGTCGTTCGACACCTGTTCGATCCCGTCCACGACCGAGGCGTCATAGATGGCGGGAGTGAAGCCCGCGCCTATGCCCTGGATCTTGTGCGGGCCGGGCGCGCCGCCCGACAGGACCGGCGAAGCCTCGGGCTCGACCGCGATCATCCGGATCGAGGCCTTGCGGGCCTTCAGCGCCTGGCCGACGCCCGAGATGGTGCCGCCGGTGCCGACGCCGGCCACCACCATGTCCACGGCGCCGTCGGTGTCGTTCCAGATCTCCTCGGCCGTGGTCGCGCGGTGGATGGCGGGATTGGCCAGGTTCTCGAACTGCGACGGGATCACCGCATTGGGGGTGGTCTCCAGCAGTTCCTGGGCGCGGGCGATGGCGCCCTTCATCCCCTTCTCGGCCGGGGTCAGCTCCAGTTGGGCGCCCAGCAGGGCCAGCATCTTGCGCCGTTCGATCGACATGCTCTCGGGCATGCACAGGATCAGTTTCAGACCCTTGGCGGCGGCGACGAAGGCCAGGGCGATGCCGGTGTTGCCGCTGGTCGGTTCGATCAGCACGGTGTCGGCCTTGATCCTGCCCGCATCCTCCAGCGCCTCGACCATGGCGACCCCGATCCGGTCTTTGACCGAGGCGATCGGGTTGAAGAACTCCAGCTTGGCCAGCACGGTGGCCTTGGCCCCGTATTCGGCCGACAGGCGCGGCAGCCGCACCAGGGGGGTGTCGCCGATGGTGTCGATGATCGAGTCATAGACCTTGCCCCGCCCCTTCTTCAGATGGCGGGACGCGTCGTAGCTGAAGTCGGACATGGGGGCTCCGGTAAGGTCGGGTCGTTCAGGGTGCGTAACAGACAGGCGGCGAGATCGATCCGCAAGGGGGCGACGACGATGATTTCTGTCCGCCAGGATCAGATCCGGCGCCGCCGACATCCTGGATCTTCGCAAACATCCGCTGCACTGGGCGCCTCCAGCAACCGACGCAACTCACTCCTGGACCTTCACCGATCCGCAGTCGTCTCACTCTGAGCGGCGCGCCTTTCACGCAAACGTTAAGAGCATTGGAGATTATTGTGGGTTGCATCGCATTCGGGTCAGCTGTCCTCTCCAGGTGGGAGATAGGCTCCCCTGGAGGTTTACGATGAAGCTGAAATCGACCGTCCGTCTCGTCGCCTTGGGAGCCGTTCTCGGGGCTTCCGCATTCGCCGCCGCCGCGACCGCGAAAGCGCCCGGAATCATGTATTTCCGGACCTTCTACAGTGATGCCACCCTGACCACTCAGGTGGGCTTCTACAGGGACCGGTGTTCGAACGGGAATGTCGTCGCCTCGCCTGTGAATGGCACGACTTCCCCCTATTACACCTTGGAAGCCGTCGGCTCCTGCCCCGGCGGATACTGGTAACCATCATAGAGCTCGAACGCCGCCGACCCTCGATTCGGCGGCGTTCGTTGGGTTTTGCCATGACAGCGGGGCTCCAGGGCGGATCAGTCGGCCCTCCAGAAGCGCCTCAATCCCGGGGTCGGTTCTTCCGCCGGCCTCTGTAACGCCGGCGAAGGAGACGCCTAGAAGGACTCCCACCCGTCCGCGTCGGGCTCCGACGCCGGCGCCAGGGCCGCGCCGCCGCGGCCGACGGTCTTCAGGGCGGCCACGGTGCGGGCGGGAGAGGCGGCGGGCCGGGCCGGAGCCGGAGCGGGGGCTGAGGCGGCGGGGCGCGCGCCGACACGGAAACGGAACACGGCGGCGGCCAGACCGTCGGCTTCCTGGGACAGGGAGTGGCTGGCGGCGGTGGACTGTTCGACCATGGCCGCATTCTGCTGCGTCATCTGGTCCATCTGATTGACCGCCGTATTGACCTGCTGCAACCCTGTCGCCTGTTCGGCGGCGGACGAGGAGATCTCCGTCACCAGGCCTTCGATCTGGGCGACATGGGCCACGATCCGGTCCAGCGCCTGACCGGTCTCGGTCACCAGTTTCACGCCCGACCCGACCTGTACGGTCGACTGGGTGATCAAGCCCTTGATCTCCTTGGCCGCATCGGCCGAACGCTCGGCCAGGGCCCGCACTTCCGACGCCACCACGGCGAAGCCCCGGCCGCTTTCGCCCGCCCGCGCCGCCTCGACCCCGGCGTTCAGGGCCAGCAGATTGGTCTGGAAGGCGATCTCGTCGATCACGCCGATGATCTGGTTGATCTGGGCCGACGAGCGTTCGATCTCTCCCATGGCGGCGACGGCGTCGCGCACCACCGCGCCGCTCTTGTCGGCGTCGTCGCGCGCCGCCTGGACGGCGCCGGCGGCCTGGATCGCCCCTGCGGCGGTGGCTTTGACGGTCGCTGTGACCTCGTCCAGGGCGGCGGCGGTCTCTTCCAGACTGGCCGCCTGTTGTTCGGTGCGGCGCGACAGGTCGTCGGCGGCCTTGGCGATCTCGGCGGCGCCGGCGTTGATCGCGCCCGTATTGGCGGCGATGGTGCCGATGGCCTCCTGCAACCCCTCGACGGCGGCGTTGAAATTAGTCCGCAGCTGTTCGTAGGCGGGCGGGAAGGCGTCGGTGATGCGCACCGTCAGATCGGCCTGGGCCAGGGAGTCCAGCCCGCGGGTCAGTCCGGTGACGACGATCGCCTGCTCCCGGGCGGCGGCCTCGCGCGACTGGTCGCCGACCGCGCGGTCCTCTTCCTCCTTCGCCCGGCGCCGGCCGGCCTCGGCCGCCTCGGCCTCGGCGCGGGCGACGATCAGGGCCTGGATGTCGACGACGGCGCGGGCGATGTCCCCGATCTCGTCCTTGCGGCGGGCCTCGCCCAGCTTCACCTCGGTCTGGCCCTGGGCCATGGCGCGCAGGCCCCCGGTCAGGCGGCGGATCGGCGCCACCAGGCCGCGCGACCCCGCCAGGATCAGGCTGATGCTGATCAGCAGGCTGGCGAGCACGGCGGCCATCATCACCATCTGTCCCGTCCTGGCCTCAGCCTCGGCGGCGGCGCGGTTCTTCTCGGCCGCGGCTTCGATCCTGTCGGCCGCCGCGCTCATGGCGGTCTCCAGGGCCGTGAACTGGGTCAGGAAGTCGGTCATGCCGCCCTGGGCCGCGACCGGATCGTTGGCGGCGAGTTCGACCATCCGGGCCGCCGCCGCGATATAGGCCTGAAGCGGCGCCTCGACCGCCTTCAGGGCCGCCTGGATCTCCGGGTCCGTCGCCAGGGCGTTGTTTTCCGCAATGGCCTGTTCGAAGATTTCGCGGTGCTCGGCCAGATCGGCCGTCACCGCATCGATATCGACGCCGTTGGCGGGATCCTTGGCCAGCATGGCGCCGAACACATCGGAGCGCAGGGCGTCATGCATCATGTCGGCCTGCATGTGGTTGCGCAGCACGCTCGACGACACCGACGCCCGCTCCAGCGCCCCGGCCAGCTTGGCGTTCATCACCAGACCGACGCCCGCCGTGCCCACGGACAGCAGCAGGACGATGATCCCCGTGGCCGTGACCTTCTTGCCTATCGTCCAGATCATGACCGCTCCCGCCAACCTGACATTCCTTCGAACGGCGGTACACGAATTCTGGTTAATGCAAGATTTTCGGCCGCCTACGTCGTTTCCTCATGGCTGCTTAAGGACGATTTTCATTCCGCCGGGATTACGCCGCTCTCTGAACAGAACGGACGTATGGCCATGCAGAACGCTAAGCCCTCGGTTTTCAAACCCCTCGTCGCGGCGGTCGCCGCTGCCTGCGCAGCAATGGGCGCCGCAATGGGCGCCGCCCCGGCCCACGCCCAGGACCAGGCCCAGGACCAGGCCCGCGCGGCGGACCCGGACTGGACCCTGTCGGCGGAATATACGGCCGATGTTTCGGGCGTCGTTTCCGGCGGCGCGAAACGCGCAGGCCGGTATCTGGACAATCTGAGCGTCGAACTGGACGGCGATCTGGAACAGGCCTGGGGCTGGCGCGGGGCGCGGCTGCACATGTCGGGCCTGTATAACGGCGGGGGCGAGCCCAACGCCCTGGCCGGAACCCTGCAGGGCGTCGACAATATCGAGGTGGCGGCCCAGGGCGCCCGCCTGTTCGAGGCCTGGATCGAACAGGATCTGGGCGGATCGGCCACGCTTCTGGCCGGCCTGTACGACCTCAACAGCGAATTCTACGCCACCGAGGCCTCGGGCCTGCTGACCTCGCCGCCGTTCGGCATCGGCTCCGAACTGGCTTCGACCGGCCCGAACGGCCCGGCCATCTTCCCCTCCTCGTCCCTGGCCGCGCGGCTACGGGTCGGCGACACCGACGGAACCTATGTCCAGGCCGCCGTCGTCAACGCCGACGCCCGCACCTTCGGCGATCACGGCGGGGTGGACACGGACCTGGACCACGGCGTCCTGGCCATCGCCGAGTTCGGCAGCCACGCCCCCTTCCGCTACGCCTTCGGCGTCTGGCGCTACAACCAGCGTCAGGACGACATCCGCGACCTGACCCCCGACGGCGACCCCGCCCACAGCATCGCCCAGGGCGCCTACGTCCTGGCCGAGGGCCAGGTCTGGGGCGCGGCCGCCCCCGACGGCCCCCAGGTCGACGCCTTCGCCCGCCTGGGCGTGTCCGACGGCGACACCACCGACTTCAAGGGCGGCTGGCAGGCCGGCGTTCTGGTGCGCCAGGTCTTCGCCGCCCGCCCCGACAGCCAGCTGTCCTTCGGCCTTCACCAGGGCTGGCTGTCCGACAAGGCCCGCGCCAACCTGACCGACACGCCCGCCGACCCCGCCCGCTACGAAGAGGGTCTGGAGCTGACCTACGCCGACCGCATCGGCCGTTTCACGATCCAGCCCGACATCCAGCTGATCCGCGATCCCGGCGGCCTGAAGGACGTCGATGACGTGGTGGTGGTGTCGCTGCGGGTGATCACGCCGCTGTTCTGAGCCTCTAGCGTTCCAGCGCCACGCGGGCGGGATCGAAGCCGACGACCTCGCGGATGACGATCATGCTCTTGAAGCCGCGCACACCCTTTTCGGGGATCAGTTCGCGGATGCCGAAGGCTTCGTAATCCTGCATCGAGCGCACGGCGACGGTCAGCAGATAGTCGGTTTCGCCCGTCACGTCCCAGGCGCCCTGGACCTCGGGACTGGCCCTCATGGCGTGCTGGAAGGCCTCCATCACCTTGCGGTCCTGGGTGTTCATCTCGACCTGGACATGGAGGACGATGCGCGGCTCGACGCGAGCGGGATCGATCACGGCGACGTCGGCGACGATGACGCCCTCGGCCCGCAGCCGACGCAACCGGCGCAGCACGGCGGATTCCGACAGGCCCACCGCCTCGGCCGTCACCCGCGCCGGCTCAAGATTGTTGCGCCGGACGCGCGCCAGCAGCCTATGGTCGAAATCGTCAAGGGTGACGAAATTCGTCATTTCATGGCCTTTCATGACGAAATCCGGCGCATGAAAGCCGAAAATCGCCGGGAAGCGCAAGCTGAATTATAATAGATTCACGCCATGACCTCCGTGGCCCTGAAACAGCATCTGACCTCGCCGCTGGCGATGCGCCTGATCCCCTATCTGGCGCTGTTTGCAGGCATGGTGACGCTGGCGGGCGGCACCTCCTTCGCCAAGACCCTGTTCCCGCTCATCGGGGCGCAGGGGACATCGGCCTATCGCGTCGGGATTTCAGCGGTTCTGCTGGTGGCGGTGTTCCGCCCCTGGCGATTCCGGCTGAGCCGCGCGGACCTGGGGGCCATCGCGCTGTACGGCGTCGTGCTGGGGGCGATGAACCTCAGCTTCTACATGTCGCTGCGGACCATTCCGCTGGGCCTGGCCATCGCCATCGAGTTCATGGGGCCGCTGAGCCTGGCCCTGATCCATTCGAGAAAGCCGATCCATTTCGTCTGCGTCGGCTTTGCGGTCCTGGGCCTGAGCCTGCTGCTGCCGCTGAAGGCCGGAACGGGTGCGCTGGATCCGGTCGGTATGGCCCTGGCCGCCTTCGCCGGCCTGTGCTGGGCCCTCTACATCGTGTTCGGCAAGCGGCTGTCGCATATCCATGCGGGCCAGTCCGTGGCCCTGGGCATGAGCGTTGCGGCCATGGTCGTCGTGCCTTTCGGCGTGGCCCATGCCGGCGCGGCCCTGCTGAACCCGGCCATCATCCTGGCCGGCGTGGCGGTGGCGATCTTCTCCAGCGCCCTGCCCTATTCGCTGGAGATGGTGGCCCTGCGCGGCATCCCCAAACGCACCTTCGGCGTGGTGCTCAGCGCCGAGCCGGCGGTCGGCGCCCTGGCGGGTCTTATCGTGCTGCACGAACACCTGACCGGCCAGCAGTGGCTCGCCATCGCGGCCATCGTCGTCGCCTCGGTCGGGGCCATCGCGACGACGCGGGAGGAGCGGGTTCGTCTCGAACCGGCCTGAGGTTTACTCAAACAAATCCGGGGCCTGGATCCGCCGGTTTGAAATAAAATACGGCAAGCGCGGCGCCATATCCGGACAAGCGCATTTGGCTCGAATGAGGTTATCGATTGCGTTCGTCGGAGCCGGTCCGACCACCCTCTACACCCTGGCTGCGCTGTTGCCTGCGGCCCGGCCGGGACTGGAGGTAACCGTCTTCGAAGAGGCGGCGACGGCCGGGTTCGGCAGCCCCTATCGTCCCGGCTGGAACGACGCCGCCATGCTGTCGAACATCGCCAGCATCGAAATCCCGCCCGTCGGCGAAACCCTGCTGTCCTGGCTGCGTCGTCTGCCCAGGCCCGAGTGCGACGCCTTGGGCCTGGACCCCGACACGGCGGACGAGCGGACCTTCGTTCCCCGCGTGGCCCTGGGCGCCTATTTCCGCGACCAGTTCGCGGTCCTGGCCGAGGGCCTGCGGGCGCGGGGCGCCGAGGTCGAGATCCTGACAGGCGCCCGCGTCATCGACGCGGCGATCCTGGAAGCGGGAATCCGCCTGACGGTCGCCGTGCCCCAGTCGCCCGCCCAGGATCAGGTGTTCGACTACGCCGTCCTCGCCACGGGTCATCAGTGGCCCAGCCGCCAGGAGGCGCGACCGGGCTATTTCACCAGTCCCTGGCCTGCCGCCGGCCTGTCGGGGATCGCTCCTGTGTCGGTCGGTATCCGCGGCTCGTCCCTGACCGCCATCGACGCCGCAATTGCAGTCGCCGCCGCCCACGGACGGTTCGAACGTCGCGAAGACCGCCTCGTCTATACCCTCAAGGCCGGCGCCGAAGGTTTCGGCGTCACCATGATGTCGCGAAAGGGGCTGCTGCCCGAGGCCGACTTCTTCTTCCCCCTGCCGCATGCGCCGCTGTCGATCCTGACGCGCGAGGCGATAACCGCCCTGACGGCCCGGGCCGACGACGACGTGCTGGATCGAGCCTTCGATCTGTTCAAGCGCGAACTGACGCTCGCCGACCCTGCATACGCCAGGGACATCGGCCTCGACGACGTGGATCTCGAAACCTTCGCCGAACGCTATTTCCAGCGCCGAACCGCCGTCGATCCCTTCCGATGGGCCGAGGAGAACCTGGACGAGGCGCGGCGCAACCACGCCGACCGCGTCACCGTGGCCTGGCGCGACGCCATTCTGCGCATGCACGAGGTGATGGCCGCCATCGCGCCGCATCTGACCGGCGTCGCCTTCGCGCGGTTCAACACCCACCTGAAGCCGGTCTTCGTCGATAACTACAGTTCGGTTCCCCATGAATCGATCGAACGCATGCTGGCGCTCCACCGCGCCGGCCGGCTGGAGGTCCTGGCCCTGGGCGACGACCACCAGATCGACACCCGCCCGTCCGAGGGCGGCGCCGTGCTGAAGCGGGACGGCGGCGAGCGGCGACATTTCCCGGTCTTCGTCGAAGCCACCGGCCAACGGGCGCTGTCAGGTCTCCAGTTCCCCTTCCTGACCTTGCTGGAACAGGGCGTGGTCCAGGACCAGGTCGAGGACGAGGACGCGCCGGCGACGCGGGGAATCCGCATCGACGCGCATTTCCATCCCGTCGCGGATTCGGGGCCTGTCGACCGCCTGTTCTGTCTCAGCCTGCCCTTCATCATGGGCCGTCACCCGTTTGTGCAGGGCGTCACCAGTTCGCATCACATCGGACAGAACGTCGGGGCGACCCTGGCCGGGATCGTCGCGGAGATCGGGGAGACCGAGGAGACCGGGGCTGGAATTGGTGCGTTCGGCGCCCTCACGGAAGCGGCGGCCTGATGAAACTGTTTGCGATCTACATCGGCGGCGAGCATCCCGGCGCTAATATCGAGGTCCACGACATGCGGTTCGTGGTCGCCCCGTCCATTGAGCAAACCTATGACGCCCTGCGGCGTCAGTGGTGGGGCCGGCCGGGCAGCCTCCACATCGACTGCTGGTCCGAGATCAGCCACGCCGACGGTTATGACGTCAGCTTGCAGCCTACGCCCTTCCTGGGCGACGCGCGGCTCTATTACGTCAATCTGGGCGGCTACGACGGGATCGAGTTCACGGAGAAGCACCGCAATGTCTTCGTCGTCGCCGACACCCTGGCCCAGGCCAAGACCCGCGCGATCAAACGGGCCAGGGGCTGGGATGCGCCCCACCGGGACGAGATGTTCGAGGCGGAACAGGCCTTCGCGCTGGACGAGCTCGCAGCGGCCGAACGACTCTACATTCACCTGACCCCGGCCCCCCTGATGCAGGACCCGCCCTTCACCTGCCGCTACACCCCCATCCAGGGGTAGGCGAATTTCGAGCACCCCGGGCGCGAAGCGGCTCTGTCTTCGGCCTCTGTAAACACGCCGTTAACCACGATGGCGCATCTGGTTAACGCCTGTTCCTGGGGTCCGTCTTGCACACTCTCGTCGCCGCCGTCGAAGCGATCGATCCGCTGGTCGTCACCGGCAAGGTCGCGGGCGTCTCGGGCCTGTTGATCGAGTCGCGCGGGGGCCTGTCGCGTCTGGCGGTCGGTGCCCGGGCCGAGATCAGCCGGCGCGGGCAGACGGCCCTGCCGGCCGAGGTGGTGGGGTTCCGCGACGCCAAGGCTCTGCTGATGCCGTTCGGTCCGGTCGAGGGTGTGGCGCCCGGCGCCGAGATCCGCATCATCGACCAGGCCGCCAGCGTGCGCCCGACCACGGCCTGGCTGGGCCGGATCATCGACGCCTTCGGCAATCCCATCGACGGCAAGGGCCCCCTGCCCCAGGGGCCGGTCCCCTATCCGCTGCGCGCCCCCCCGCCCCCGGCCCATTCGCGCGGCCGGGTGGGCGAGCGGCTGGACCTGGGGGTGCGGGCCATGGACGTCTTCACCACCACCTGCCGGGGCCAGCGTCTGGGCATCTTCGCCGGCTCGGGCGTGGGCAAGTCGGTGCTGCTGTCCATGCTGGCCAAACAGGCCACCTGCGACGCCGTCGTTGTCGGCCTGATCGGCGAACGGGGCCGAGAGGTGCGCGAGTTCGTGGAGGAGACCCTGGGCGAAGAGGGGCTGAGACGCGCCGTCGTCGTGGTCGCCACCTCGGACGAGCCGGCGCTGAAACGCCGCCAGTCGGCCTATATGACCATGGCCATCGCCGAATATCTGCGCGACCAGGACCTGGAGGTGCTGTGCCTGATGGACAGCGTCACCCGCTTCGCCATGGCCCAGCGCGAGATCGGCCTGGCGGCGGGCGAACCGCCGACCACCAAGGGCTACACCCCCACCGTCTTCACCGAACTGCCCAAACTGCTGGAGCGGGCGGGGCCGGGACCGGTGCGGCCCGACGGCACCACGGCGGCGCCCATCACCGCCCTGTTCACCGTCCTGGTGGACGGCGGCGACCATGACGAGCCCATCGCCGACGCCGTGCGCGGTATCCTCGACGGCCATATCGTCATGGACCGCAAGATCGCCGAGCGCGGCCGCTTCCCCGCCATCGACGTGCTGAAATCCGTCAGCCGGACCATGCCCGCCTGCCAGACCCCGCCCGAGCGCGAACTGAACAAGCGCGCCCGCCAGGCCCTCTCGGCCTATGCGAACATGGAGGAGCTGATCAAGATCGGCGCCTATCGCACCGGGGCCGACCCCATCGTGGACCGCGCCATCGCGCTGAACCCCGCGCTGGAAGATTTTTTGAGCCAGGACAAGGACGACGCCACGCGTCTTACCGATTCCTTTACCCGGCTCGAGCACATCCTGAACCAAGGCATGATCAGAGAGTGACGAAATGACCGCTTGGGCCCAATCCCTGATCCGCATCTCCAACTACGAAGTCGAGACCCTTCAAAAACGCCTGGCCGAGATCACGTCCCGCCGCGCCACCGCCGAGATGCGCCTGGCCGTTCTGGACGCCGAGGTCGAGATCGAACGCGAGCGCGCCCGCGCGGACGCCGACGCCGGCATGATGCTGGCCGCCTATCTGAACGGCTGGAAGGCCCGCAAGGCCGCCGCCGAGGGCGACCTGACCGTGGTCGAAGCCGAGGAGGCCGGGGCCCGCGACGCCCTGACCGGCGCCTTCGAAGAGCTGAAGAAGTTCGAACACGTCGCCGAAACCACCCGCCTGAACAAGCTGCTCGCCGTCGCCAAGCGCGAAACCGCCGCCTTCGACGAGCTGGGCCTGCGGAAACGTGCGGTCTGACAACCAACATGCGTCTCCCTCCCCCTGCGGGGGAGGGGCGTCGCGTAGCGACGGGGTGGGGACGGCAAGGCGCCGTCGCACGGATTTGAGGCAAGCCAAGTCAGTGGGGCATTGCCCGGCCCGCCCCACCCGGCTTCGGCTACGCCTTCGCCCCCCTCCCCCGCAGGGGGAGGGGGAATAGAATGTCGATCTCGCGCCGCACTGTTCTCGCCTCGGGCCTCGCGCTTCCTCTGGCTGCGCCCCTGGCCGCCTGCGACCGCATCTCGGCCGAACCGACCCCGCCGAACGTCCCCCCGCTGAAATCCGTCGCCCCCTGCCCCTTCGGCACGGCGATCAAGGCGATGCAGATCGACGACCCCGACTGGGTCGCCCTGGCCCGCGCCAATGTCTCCCAGCTCACGCCCGAGTGGGAGATGAAGATGGAATATGTCCTGGCCGACGGCCTGGACCGGCCGAACTTCGACCGCTCGGACGCGATCGCCGCCTTCGCCCAGGCGAACGGCATGGCGATGCACGGCCACACCCTGATCTGGTACTCGCAGGGCAAGGAAGCGTTCGCGGGCCTGTCCGGCGCCGCCTTCGACCGCGCCTTCGACGGCTATATCGCCGCCCTGGCCGGCCGGTATCGCGGCAAGGTCCGCAGCTGGGACGTGGTCAACGAGCCGATCCTGGACGACGGTTCGGCCCTGCGCGACTGCCACTGGAGCGCCCGCTACGGCCACGACGGCTATATGCTGCGGGCGTTCGAGAAAGCTCGGATCGCCGACCCCGACGCCGTCCTGTTCCTGAACGAATACAACCAGGAATCCGTCCCGGCCAAGGGCGCCAAGTTCCTGAAACTGGTCGAACGCCTGCTGAAGGCCGGCTGTCCGCTCCAGGGACTGGGGCTTCAGTCCCATCTGTGGATCGACATCCCCGACGGCGTCATCGCCGCCTATATGCGCGAGATCGCCCAGTTCGGCCTGCCGATCCATGTGTCCGAGCTGGACTGCACGCTGCGGACGGAAAACCCGCTGGATCTGCGGTCCCAGGCCGACCGGCTGGCCCGCCAGACCGCCCGCGTCACGGAACTGGCCGAGGCCTTCACCGCCCTGCCCCCGGCGCAGCGGTTCGCCTTCACCGTCTGGGGCCTGCGCGACACCGACAGCTGGTATCGCCAGGGCGACAAGGACGACGGCCGCGACAAACCGCTCCCCTTCGACAGTTTCGGCCGGCCCAATCCGATGGCGGCGGCCCTGGCGGAAGCCTTCAGGGCCTAGACGCAGCGACGCCCGCCGGCCTGGGGCCGACGGGCGCTGTACGACGGAGGTGGGGGCGTGCGTCCGTCTTACTTCCTGCCGGGCTTGGCCGGCTTCACCTTGGCCGGGGTTTCGGCGCGGTGGTGACGGGCGCTGCGGGTCTGGTGCTGCGGACGGGCGCTCGAGGTCGCGGCCGGGCGGGCGGCCGCGGCGGATGCGGTCGAGGCAGGCACGGTTCCGGCGAAGGCGGCGCCGCTGGTCAGCAGGACGGTGGCGACGGCGCCCAGGATGGCGGGGGTGCGGAAGGATTTCATTTCAGGTCTCTCTGGTTGAGAACGTCCGGCCTCGTGTCGGACAGTCACTGTTTCGCGCCGCCCCCGGGCGGGTTCGCGTCCGTTCGGTGTCGCCGCATGTCGTCGGCGAACAGATTTGTGTCCGACTGTATCCGCCGCGCTTTGGCCACGAGCCGGGACGACAGATCCCCGTCCTTTCCTGCGCCGAACGCCCATGTCCCAGACCGCCGTCTTTCCCGTCCTGCTGGTCGTCGACGACGACCGCGACATCCGCAATCTGTTATCGGAACATCTGGAACAGCACGGGTTTCGCACGGTGAAGGCGGCCGACGGACGGGCGATGCGGGCCGCGCTGGAGGCCGGGCCGGTGGATCTGGTGGTGCTGGACCTGAACCTGCCCGACGAAGACGGACTGAGCCTGTGCCGCGCCATCCGCGCCACGTCGCGCACCCCGGTCATCATGCTGACCGCGCGCGGCGATCCGATCGACCGGATCGTCGGGCTGGAGATGGGCGCCGACGACTATATGGCCAAGCCGTTCGAGCCGCGCGAACTGGTGGCCCGCATCCGCACCGTCCTGCGCCGCACCGGCCCTGACCGGGACAGGATCGAAGGCCGCCACGCGGACTTCTCCGGTTGGTCGCTGGACATCGCCGCGCGCGCCCTGACGGCGCCCGACGGGCGGCTGGCGCCCCTGTCCAGCGCCGATTTCGACCTGTTGCAGGCCCTGGTGCGCAACGGCGGCCGGCCCCTGTCGCGCGAGCGCATCCGCGCCCTGTCCACCGTGGCCGACGCCGACGACCGCGCCATCGATCTGAGGGTCAGCCGCCTGCGCCAGAAACTGGGCGACGACGCCCGCAACCCGGCCCTGATCCGCACGGTGCGCAGCCTGGGCTATATGCTGTCGGGACCGGTGACATGGCGCGCCTGAGACGCGACGTGGGCCGCGCCGCCGACGGATCGACCGTGCGGCTGTTCCTGCTGCTGCTGGTGGGGGCGATGACGGCGGCGGCGGTCACCTTCCTGGCGCTTCAGGTCGGCCACCATCGTGGGCTGAAGCGGGCGCACGAGTTCACCACGGCCGAGCGGATCGGCGACCTGGCCCAGTCGGACGACGATCCGGCCGCGGGCGTGGCCGCCGGCCTGCCCCCGGCGCGGGGCCAGAGGCTGGGACCGCCCGACGCGGCCCTGACCCAGGCGGTGGCGGCGGCGTTGGACCGGCGCGGCGTCAGCGGCGTGACCGTGCGGGCCTATGAGGCGGCGGACGCCGTCTGCGGGGCCGATCCGGGCGAGCGGCTGCGCTGCCGCATCCTGACCTTGACGCCCGACGGCGGCCCGGCCATGGCCCCCGTCGCCGTCAGCCTGCCCGCCGCGCCGCGCCCCTGGAGCCTGGGAGGCGAAAGCGCCGCCCTGCTGGCGGCCGGTCTGGCGGCGGTGATCGCCACGGCCTGGCTGGCGTCGCACCGCGCCGCCGCTCCTCTGGCGCGGCTGTCGGCCGGCGCCCTGGCCCTGGGCCGCGACCTGGACCGGCCGCCCCTGGTGGAGGAAGGCGCGCGCGAGGTGCGCCAGGCGGCGGCGGCCCTGAACGTCATGCAGACCCGGCTGCGGGCCATGATCGCCGAACGCACCCGGGTCCTGGCCGCGGTGGCCCATGATCTGCAGACCCCGCTGACCCGGATGCGGCTGAGGGTCGAGAAGATCGGCGACGACGGCCTGCGCGCCCAGTTGATCGCCGACCTGGCGGCCATGCAGCATCTGGTGCGCGAGGGGCTGGACCTGGCGCGGATCGAGACGGCGCCCGAACCGGTGGTTCCCGTCGATCTGGACGCCCTGCTGTCGGCCCTGTGCGAGGACGCGGCCGACGCCGGTCAGCCGGTCGTCTTCGCCCAGGGGTGCGGCGCCGTCCTGCCCACCCGCCCCCAGGCCCTGCGCCGCTGCCTGACCAATCTGATCGACAATGCGGTGCGCCACGGCGGGGGCGCGACGGTCTCGGCGATGATCGAGGGGACGAACACCCGCCTGATCGTGCGCGACCACGGGCCGGGCGTGCCCGAGGATCGGCTGGAGGCCCTGTTCGAACCCTTCTACCGGCTGGACCCGTCCCGGTCGCGCGACAGCGGCGGCACGGGCCTGGGCCTGACCATCGCCCGGCGCATGGCCGAGGGCGCGGGCGGGCGGCTGACCCTGGCCAACGCCGAGGACGGCGGCCTGGAGGCGGTCGTGGCGTTCGACGCCCCCTGACGCAAAACGCCCGCCGTTTCCGGCGGGCGTTTCAGGATCAGGTGTCGGCGGCTTTTCAGGCGGCGACGCTGTTGGCGCCTTCGGCCGGGTCGCGCAGCACATAGCCGCGGCCCCAGACGGTCTCGATGTAGTGTTTGCCGTCGGCGGCGGTGGCCAGCTTCTTGCGCAGCTTGCAGATGAAGACGTCGATGATCTTCAGCTCGGGCTCGTCCATGCCGCCGTACAGGTGGTTCAGGAACATTTCCTTGGTCAGGGTGGTGCCCTTGCGGAGCGAGAGCAGCTCCAGCATCTGGTATTCCTTGCCCGTCAGGTGGACGCGGTGACCGTTCACCTCGACCGTCTTGGCGTCCAGGTTCACGGCGATCTCGCCGGTGTGGATGATCGCCTGGGCGTGACCCTTGGAGCGACGGACCACGGCGTGGGTGCGCGCGATCAGCTCGTCCTTGTGGAAGGGCTTGGTCAGATAGTCGTCGGCGCCGCCGCCGAAGGTCTTAACCTTGGTCTCGATCTCATGGCTGCCCGACAGGATCATGACCGGCGTATTGATCTTGCCGACGCGAAGCTGGCGCAGGACCTCCAGACCGCTCATATCGGGCAGGTTCAGGTCAAGCAGAATGAGGTCGTAGTCATAGATCTTACCCAGATCGATGCCTTCTTCACCCAGATCGGTCGTATAGACATTGAAGCCTTCCGACTTGAGCATCAATTCGATGCTTTGGGCAGTTGCGTGATCGTCTTCAATCAACAGGACGCGCATTCGTGCCCCTCCAGGCAAAAGCTTTGCGGTAACCACCCAGCCACACGGTTGGGTAACCTTGTTCGCAGGTTAAGACCCGAAAACCTTAAGAAGGGTTAACGCCGAGCCATTGAGTCGTTCCTAAGCTGATTTGCGAATCGCCGTCGAGAGTCTGGAGTCAACGATTCGAAATTAATTAACCATGTTTCCCTCCCGCCCCCCCCCCGCGCCGGCCCCGGGTTCGCATTTGCGGCTCCGAGGCCCAGGTCGCCGACCGGGCCGATCACAACCCCAAGGCGGTTCTGGCTTCACGTCCGCTTCTGACGTTGAATAGGATCATATTCCTATCACAGGCGCCGCGTCGATCTAGGATGGCGCATCAGGTTTGTGATGGGAGAGAGTGATGCTGGAGGATTACAGGGCGCCGGTCGGCGAGGAGGACCGGACCAAGGCCGGGCTGGCGGTGCATCTGGTGGCGGCGCGCACCGGCGCCCTGCCCGATCGGATGGCCGCGCGCGGACGGCTCGACCCGCTCAGTTCACGCGCGCGCTGGCTGGCCATGTACCTGTCCCATATCGCCTTCGGCTGGACGCTGGAACGGGTCGGCCATGTGTTCGGCATGAACCGCACGACGGTCAGTGCGGCCTGCCGCTGGGTGGAGGACGAACGCGACAGCCGCGCCATCGACGACCTGCTGGAACAGCTGGAGGCCTGTATCGCGGGCCTGTACGACGCGCCGCGCTGGGAGATGCCGCAATGAGCCGCGCCGTCGAACGCGCCCGCGACCTGCTGGTCCGGTCCGGCGCCTGGCTGTCGGCCGAACACGGGGTCTATGCGCTGCGGCTGGGCGCCGACCGGCGCGGCCGCGTCAGCCTGACCCTGGCCGAGCACGAGTTCCGCGCCCTGATCGACCGGCCCGGCCTGCGCCGTCGCCCCCAGGGCGGCTGGGTCGCGCGCCCGTCCGGCTGCGAAGGCCCTTCCGCCCCGCCGGGCCGACCCGGCGTCATCGACGGCCAGCGCACCTTGATCGACGCCGAGGGCCGCATGATCCGTCATGCCGCCAACCTGGGCGAAAGCCCCATCGCCTGGCTGGCGCGCCGCCGGGACGCGGCCGGCCGACCCTGGCTGACCCCGGCCGAAGCCGCCGCCGGCGAACGCCTGCGCACCGAGGTGGAACAGGCCCGCGCCGGCCCGTCCCTGACCATGCGCTGGGACGCCCTGCCGCGCGCCGGAGCCGGTTCTGCGGCGCGGGTCGAACCCGGCGACCGCGCCCTGTCGGCCGGCCGTCGCGTCGAAGAGGCTCTGACCGCCGTCGGCCCGCGCCTGCGCCCCATGCTGACGCGGATCTGTGTTCACGGCGACAGTCTGAAACTGGCCGAAACCGGCCTGGGCCTGCGCCGCCGCCAGGGCAAGACCCTGCTGAAACAGGCGCTACAGGCCTTGGCGGACCACTATGGGATCGGGTGAGGTCACAGGTATTTCATCCAGGCGTGCGGGCTGCGCCGTTTGACGCCGGCGAACCAGCGGCAGGCGTACCAGCAGGGCACGGCGACCCCGGCGGCCAACAGCCACAGCCAGGCGACGTTCGGCACGCCGAAGCCGTCGCCCTGATTGGCGCCGAACAGGGCCAGGGCCGACAGATAGACCAGGTGCAGCCCGTAGATGTGGATCAGATAGAAGAACAGCGGCGCCCCGCCGAACACGGCCAGAACGCCCGTCAATCGGGACGGCGCCTGTTCCAGGCCTGCGAGAAACAGGGCGCCGAGGCCCAGCGTCAACAGGATGAAATCGGCCGACGGCGGATATTTGGTCAGGTTCAGCACGCTCATGACGGTGTGCAGCGGCGTGGCCTGGACGGCCCAGGGCGTCGGGTCGCCGTAGACATTGAGGCCCCGGAGCACGATCAGCAGCGTCAGGGCGGTCAAGCCGGTCAGGACCAGTCGCCGCAAACGCAGCGACGCATCCCCGACGAACCACGGTCCGATCCCGTACCCCAGGGCCGCCACCCCGATCCAGGGCAGCAGGGGATAGGAGGTCCGCACCTGACCGCCCCAGGGCAGGTCGATCAGGGTGCGGTCGTGCAGCACCGCCCACGGGACATGACCCGGCCGGCCCGCTGCGATCGTGATGGGATCCAGCAGATTGTGGCCCAGGACGATGACCAGCCCCACGGCGATCAGGACCGGACGCGGCAGATGCACCAGGGCGGCCAGGGCGATCATCGACAGGCCGATGGCCCAGATGACCTGAAGATAGATGATCTGGGGCGTGAAGGAGAAGCTCCAGCCGAAGCCGACCAGCGTCAGTTCCAGCACCACCAGAAACAGGCCGCGTTTCAGCAGGAAGTCGGACGCCGCCCGTGCGCCGACCGCCCCTTCCCCTCGGCCGTTGCCGTAAAGCCAGGCGCCCAGTCCCGTCAGGGCGATGAACACCGGTGCACACAGATGGGCCGACAGCCGGGTGAAGAACAGGGCCGGAGACGTCGTCTCCAGGTTCATCGGGTCCGAGACCTGGGCGTGGATGAAGAAGAACTCCCGCGCATGGTCCACCAGCATCAGCAGGATGACCAGGCCGCGCAGGGCGTCGATGGAACGGATACGGCCGCCCGAACGGACCTGTTCGGGCGGGGCGACGGAAGCGGGTGCAAGCGTTGCGGCGGTTGACATCATCAGGCGGAAGCGGATAGCCGATACTTTATAACGTTTCAACGGAGTATCACGTGTCCCTGCTTTCGAGCTGCGCCAGCCTGTGCCTTCTGGCCGCCGCCAATGCCGAAGCCGCCCCTGTTCTGGAAGCGGCGCCGGAACCCGCAGAAGCCACGACGGTGGGCGAGATCGTGGTTCTGGGTCGTCGCACGGCCCCGCATGACCGGACCCTGGGCGTCGGCGCAGTGACCGAGCGGATGTCGCCGTCCAGCCGCTCGATCGAGACGGACCTGCTGCACGCCGTCGGCGCCACCCGCCTGTCCGACGCTCTGGAACTGGTCAGCGGCGTCAGCCAGCAGAACAACCGCGGCGGGGTGATGGACAATTTCGCCGTCCGCGGCTTCCTGGGCACGCCCGACGGCGGAGCCGAATATTATGTCGACGGCTTCCTGGCCAACCGGGGCATGGCGCCGCCGCGCGACCCGGCCACGGCCGAGCGGATCGAGGTGCTGAAGGGGCCGGCCGGCGCCCTGTTCGGCGACATCGACCCGGCGGGCCGGATCAATATCGTCTCAAAGACCCCGCGCTTCACCCCCGATGCGGTCTTCACCGGCACGGTCGGCTCCTTCGGCCTCAGGCGCGGCGAACTGGACGTGACCGGCCCGATCTCGGACAGCCTGGCCGGGCGGCTGGTGCTGGCGGGCGAGACCAGCAGCGGCTGGCGCGACCATGTCGGGATGGATCGCACCTCGGTCGCCCCGTCCCTGACCTGGCGGCCCAATGACGCCATGCGCCTGACCTATGTCGGCGAGTTCACCGTCTTTTCGACCCTGTTCGACCGAGGCATGCCCGCCGTGAACGGCGACGCCCTGGCCCTGCCGGAGTCGAACTACTACGGCGAGCCCAGCGACGGCCCGACGCGGTTCCGCAACGAACGGCACCAGATCACGGGCGAATACCAGATCAGCGACGGCTGGAGCCTGAACGGCGGCGTGGCCTGGCGCGGCGGTTCGCTGCGCGGCCTGTCCAGCGACCATTCGCGCCTGGTCGGCGAGACGCTGTGGCGCCAGCGCCGGGGTCGCGACTTCACCGTCGAGGACCTGTCGGCCCGGCTGGAGCTGAACGGCGTGGTGGCGACCGGCCTGGGCGTGCACACTCTGGGCTTCGGCGTGAAGGCCTATCAGCTGACCTATGGCGAGAAGTGGCTGCGGATCAATCCGACGGCGGCCAACCCCTATCCGATCGACCTGTTCAACCCGGTCTATGGCGCGGTCCCCAGCCCCACGCCCCTGCCCTTCACCGACAATCTGGAAACGCGCGAGGTCGTCACCCTGTATGCCCAGGACCTGTGGGAGGTGAACGACCGCCTCAGCCTGGTCGCCGGCCTGCGCTGGGACGACTACAGCCAGACCATCCGCAACAACCGCACCGGCGCCGTGGGCGAGACCAAGGACAGCCCGGTCGATTATCGCTTCGCCGCCCGCTATCGCCTGACCGACGCCCTGACCGCCCACGCCAGCTATGGCCAGTCCTTCGTGCTGAACTCGGGCACGGGGCGGACCGGGTCCGGCTTCGCCCCGGAAGAGGGCAAGGGCTATGAGATCGGTCTGTCCGGCGCCTGGGACAATCTGGACCTGGCCGCGACCGTCTTCGACATCGAAAAGGCCAATATCCTGACCAGCGACCCGGTGGACGCCAACTATCTGGCCCCGGTCGGCAAGCTGACCTCGCGCGGGATCGAGCTGGACGGGTCGCTGCGGATCGGCGAGGCGTGGCAGGTGGTCGCCAACTACGGCTGGACCGACGCCAAGGCCGACGACAAGGCCTTCGCCACCGACAATGTGCTGAACGTGCCGGAACATTCGGGCTCGCTGTTCGTGGTCGGTCGTTTCGCCACGGCCCACGGCACGGACTGGTCGATGACGGCCGGCGCCGCCTATGTCGGCGACCGGGCTGCGACCCTGACCACCGACGGTGTGCGCCTGCCCGCCTACTGGAAGGCCAAGGCGGCGGTCGAATATGGCCTGACGCCCCAGGTCACGGCGCGGGTCGAGATCGACAACCTGTTCGACGAACGCTACGCCGCCAGCTCCTACAGCGCCCTGTGGATCTTCCCCGGCGCCCCCCGCAGCCTGCGCGCCTCGCTGCGGATCGCGCTCTGACGGGCGGGGGCGCGGGTCGGAACGATTGGCAGACGCGCGCCGTCCCGATAACACGGCGGTCTTGGATCGAGGGGAGACGCGCGTGGGATTGGGACGCTACATCAAGGGCGTGATGTCCAGACTGGCCCCCGGCGGGGCCGCCGCCAATGGGGCGCGCTCCGCCAAGGCCCTTCGGATTCGCGGCCTGCCGGATCGGCGTGTGATGGCCGAAAGCTATGTGCCCGCCCTGGCCGCCGACGGCGGACGCATCCTGTGGGTCGGGTGTCGCGAATATACGCTGGACGACTATGCGGCGCTGGAGGCGAGCGGCGGCGAGGTCTGGACCACCGACATCGACCCGTCCGCCGAACGCTGGGGCCGCAAGGGCCGACACCGCACCGGCGACGTCTGCGAGGCCGACGCCCTGTTCGGCGACCTGACGTTCGACGCCGTCGTCTGCAACGGGGTGCTGGGCTATGGGGTGGACAGCCCCGAGCAGCAGCGGCGGGCCCTGGCGGCCCTGGCGGCGGTCTTGCGTCCCGGCGGGCGGCTGTTGCTGGGCTGGAACACCGACAAGATCGACGACCCGGTGGCGGCGGGCCTGACCGCCCCCGCCTTCGCCCCCGCCCCCCTGGGCGATCGGCCGACGCGGGTGGGGTTCGACGCGGTGACCCACGTCTACGACAGTCTGATCCGCCGCGCCTGATCCGGCGTCAGGGGAAGGAGCGGCCCCTGCGCGACACGCCCAACCCGGGCAGCGCCGACGGCCAGAACCGCCGCCTCCGGGGCTGGCCGGCGCCGGACCGGTCCGCCAGGGTTTCGCGCAGGGCGTCCAGTTCCGCCGCACGGGCGGCCGGAGAATGGACCTGTTCGACGAAGGCCTGGCCGCCGCGCGCCAGGGCCAGACGCGCCTGCGGGTCCTCGATCAGCCGGTTCATGGCGTCGGCCAGGGACCGGGCGTCCTCGACCCCGACATAGACCGCGTGGTCGCCGCTGGCCTCACGGAGGCCGCCGCGTCCCGACGAAATCAGGGCCGCCCCGGCCGCGTGCGCCTCGAGCGCGGTCAGCCCCATGGCCTCGCGGACACGCGACGGCGTGGCGGCGATGGCGGCGCGGCGCGTCACGGCCTGCACCTGGACCAGCGACGCCGACTTGTGGATCTCGACCCGGTCGCCGAACCGGTCCAGCAGCCGCACATGGGGCTTGGCCCAGTCGCTGTTCCGGTCCCATTCGCCCAGCACCAGGGCGCCGCGCCAGTCGGGATGACGGTCCAGCGTCTCGGCCAGAGCCTGGCAGAACAGGTCCAGCCCCTTTTCCGGCAGGGCGCGGCCGCAGAACAGGATCAGTTTCTCGCGCGTCTCTGGATCGGCCCGCCAGGCCTCGACGTCGATGGGATTGGACACGACCGCCACCCGGTCCGCCAGGCGGGGATAGTCGGCCGCGAACTCCTGACCCGCGGCCTCGCTGACGAAGACCAGACGGTCGAAACGGGCCAGCCGACGGCCGTAGCGCCAGGCGTCGATCGGATTGTGCGCGGGTCGGATCCGCGTGTGGCGGTACAGGACATGGGTCGCCTGGGGCAGGCTGCGGGTCATTTCCGACGCCGCCTTGAGCTGCTGGTGGTATTCGACGACGGCCGGGTTCAGGGTCGTCAGAATCCGCCCCACCGCGGCATTGCGCGCCTTGCGCCCCAGGCCCGCCGGAACGGTCAGGGTGTGCGTACCGGCCGGCGTCGGGCCGCCTGCGTCGCAGATCAGGGTCACGGCCGCCTGAAGCCGGCTGTAGCCCGACAGGGTGCGGACCACGGTTTCCATCGAATTGCCCTTTTCAGGGCAGAAGTCGCAGCCTCGCGGCAGGATGACGGCGATACGCATGGCCTCAGTCTTCCTTCCGACCAGGGGACGCCGTGAACATCTCGGGGTAGGCGACGGCCCCCGTGGCGCGCCGCCCGCGCGGGCCGTTCAGGCCCAACAGACGCCGCAGCTTGAAACTGGCCTTCAGCCAGGGCTCGACGGCGGACCGGCGCTCGGCCTTGACGTCGATACAGGTGACGCCGCCCAGGCCGGACAGGGTGTGCAGCCCGTCGGAGAAGCCCGGCGACAGATCGCCCGGCTCGAACCGCCGCACCGTCGAGGCCGCGAACGTCTGGGGCGACAGGGCGTCGATCCGCAGCAGATTGATCGCCACGCCATAGGCGGCGGCGCAATCCTGAACCGGCAGATGGACGGCGCCGTCCTGCACGAAGGCCGTGCCGCCCGGACGCGAGACGTCCAGGCCGCGCATCACCGGATTGCCGGGATGGGGCGTCCAGGGACCGGTCAGGGTCTCGGCCCAGGCCGCATGGAGTTCACGCATCGCCCGGTCGTCCGGCCCGGCCAGGGCGTAGAACAGCCACCACCGGCCGTCGTGGCGAACCACGGTCGGATCGATGGCCGCCGCCTGGCCCAGGCGCGCGACGGCCTGCCACTGATCGGGAAACCGGACGCAGCGATACAGGATCAGGCCGCCGCTCTTGTAGCCCTCAGGCAGCATATAGAGGGCGTCTCCGTCCTGGATCAGGGTCGGATAGGACAGGTGCCAGGGCTCCGACAGGGCCAGGCCCTGGTCCACCAGACGGTCATCGGCGTCGTACCGATAGAAGCGGATCCGGCCGCGACGGAGGTGATAGTCGAACGCCTCGACGAAGACGGTCAGCCCGCCGTCCCGCTGGATCGCGAACGGATCGGCCAGATAGGCGTAGGGGCCGACATCCGGCAGCCAGACGATCTCGTCCGGGCGGGGCGGGCGATCCACGACATCGGCCAGGGGACGTCGGATGAAACCGGAACGCCACAGGTCGAACATGACGCGGTCCTCAGCCGGCCTGAGGCGGCGGGGCGGCCGACCGGCAGTGTTTTGAAATCACGCGCATCCTGGTTCCGGCCCGACGTTCTTCGACGCTCTCGATCAAGCTTTACCTTAGGAAGGGCGTCGAGAACGAGGCGTGGGGCGAAATAAATCCGCGCGGCCTCACCCCGCCGCCCCGTTCGCGATCTGGGCCGCCTCTCGAATCCGGCCGACCATGCTGTTCAGGCCGTTGGCGCGCTGGCGCGTCAGGGCCGAGGGCAGGCCCAGACGGTCCAGTGCGGCCTTGGCGTCGAAGGCCAGGATCTCGGCCGGGGTGCGGCCGGAATAGAGTTTCAGCAGCAGGGCGATATTGCCCTTGGACAGGGCGCTGTCGCTGTCGGCGGCGAACCACAGGCGGTCGCCCTCGACCTGGGTCGCCAGCCAGACCCGGGCGGCGCATCCGGGCACCTGGTTGGCCTCGATACAGTCGGCCGGGTCCAGCGGGGCCAGGCCCTTGCCCAGTTCGATCACATATTCGATCCGCTGCTCCCAGTCGCCCAGCAGGTCGAAATCCTCGGCCAGTTCGGCCAGGGTCTGGTCAAGACTGTCGGTCGGGGGCGTGCGCTGGGTCATGGCCGCCAGATAGGCCGCGCGGCCGTTAACGACAACCGGCTGTTTTGTCCCCCGATATTCATGGTGAACGCGGGTTCGGATATCGCCTGGAACGGGAGCGGCCTCGCACCGACTCGGCGGCCGGTTTAGGCTCCAGACGAGCAACAACGGCCAGAACGCTTGTACGTCCACCCGCCACAGTCACGGCAGACCCCCTCCACGACGAACGCCGCGCGTTCGGCGACAGCGGTCCCGTCATCGCTGTTGGCCCTGTGGCACGCCTGCTGGGCGGTGGCGGCCAGCGTGACCGCCTTTGCGGCCCAGAGCCTCGGCGGACTGCCGGACAATGTGCTGGCCGCCCTGCTGCTGACGGCCCTGCCCGGCATCGGCGGGGTGATGCTGATGGTGCGAGATTCCATCGGCCTGAGATTCGTCCTGATGGGAAGCTGGCTGCTGGCGTCGGTGGCGGCGGCCGGCCTGACCGGCGGGGCGACCGGGGCGGTGCCCGGCCTGCTGGTCATGCCCCTGGCCGCGGGCATCGTGCTGGACCACCCGCGGATCGGCGACGACCGTCTGACCCGGCTGGGGATCGCCGCCCTGGTCCTGCCGCTGGTCTCGGGCCTGATCTCGTCGCTGCTGAACGGCGCCGAGGCCCAGCCGCCGGTCCTGGCCGCCGTCTCCGGCCTGCTGGCCGTGGCGGCCACCGCCTCGGCCATCGGCCTGACCTGGAACGAACGCCGCAAGCGCCTGACCCTCGCCGAGGCGAACAGCCGCCGGGTCGAGGCGGTGCTGAACGCCCAGCCCGGCCTGACCCTGCTGCTCGATCCGGCCGGCCGCGCCGTCGCCGCCTGGGGCGCGCCGCCGCCGTCGGTCTCCATCGACGCCCTGGTGAACCAGGGCCTGATCGCCGCCGTCCACGCCCCCGACCGCCCCGCCGTCGCCGCCGCGCTTCAGCGGGCCGCCGCCGGCCAGACGGCCGAGATCCTGTTCAGCCCGCGCCTGGCCCTGGACCGGCGCGTCGTCATGATCCTGCGGCGGTTCGACCACGGCCAGGATTCCGGGGGCGATTCCGGAGGCGACCCGCCGCGCCTGATCGCCCAGGCCTTCGACGGCACCGCCCAGTTCGCCCGTGAACTGGGCCTGGAGAGCGCCCGCGCCGAGGCCGAAGCCCAGAGCGCCGGCAAGACCCGCTTCCTGGCCAATATGAGCCACGAGCTGCGCACCCCGCTGAACGCCGTGATCGGCTTCGCCGACATCATGCGTCAGCGCCTGTTCGGCCCCCTGCCCGACCGCTACGCCGGCTACGCCGACTCGATCCATCAGGCGGGCGGCCATCTGCTGGACCTGATCAACGACGTGCTGGACCTGTCGAAGATCGAGGCCGAACGCTACGAACTGGCCCTGGAGTCCCTGGACGCGCGCGACCCCGTGTCGGCCGCCGTCGCCCTGGTTCGCGTCCAGGCCGACGACAAGGGGGTCGATCTGGCCCCGGTCCTGCCGTCCATTCCCCTGACGGTCCAGGCGGACGCCCGCGCCCTGAAGCAGATGGCGCTGAACCTGTTGTCGAATGCGGTCAAATTCACCCCGACCGGCGGGTCCGTCACCCTGACCCTGGACGGGGTCGGCCCCTATCTGGAGCTGGTGGTGTCGGACACCGGCGTCGGCATCGCGCCGGAGGATCTGCGACGGGTCGGCCGTCCGTTCGAACAGGCCGGGGGCGCCGACCAGAAGGCCCAGGGCACGGGCCTGGGCCTGTCGCTGGTCCGGTCCCTGACCGAACTGCACGGCGGCCGGATGAGCATCGACAGCACCCTGGGCGAAGGCACGGCCGTGATGGTGCGTCTGCCGGTCATCCCCATCGAACCGGTTGAGACGCGGGGCGAGGCGCCGGTCGAAGACCTCGTCGCGCCCTGACCGCCTAGGTCTGGCCCATCGACAGGAAGGCGCGGCCGGCGGCGAAGTCGCCGGTTTCGAAGGTCGAGCGGGCCACGCTGCCGTCGCGGAACAGGAATTCGACGGTGAAGATCTCGCGCGGATCCAGGGCCGAGAGGGCGTCGGCCGCCGAGGTCGGGAAGACCCACATCTGGCCCGCCTCTCGCCCCTCGACCAGCAGGCCGGCGTCCGCCGCCGTGACGCCCGAGGCCCAGACGGCGCGGCGCTGGGTCTGGGGCGGCAGTTCGCGCGCCAGCCAGGGCCGCGGCGCCACGGTCGCGTCGCGCATGACGATCCGCACCCCGGTCGGCCGTGACCGGCCCTGCCAGGACACCACGGCCGCCAGCTGGTCCGACCGGCCCATCCCGCCGACCATGCCGAACCGCACCGGCGAGGCGCCGGTCCGCGTCGCCTGCATCAGCCGCCAGGTGGGCTGGGCGTAGGCGGCGCGATCAGCGCTCCAGCCCGCCCGTTCGCCGGGAAAACTCATCCGCGCCATCCGCGACCAGCCGGAGAAGGCGTCGCGCACCCGGCCGCTGACCGTCTTCAGATCGGGGGAGTCGCACCGGGTCGCCGCCGCCCGCGCCCGCGCCCGCGCCGCCGTCTCGGCCAGGTCTCGGTCATTGCCGCCTGCGCGCAGGGCCGCGCCCCGCGCCTGCCAGGCGGCGGCGGTCAGGGCGGCGGTCAGTTGCGGCTGGAACAGACCGCAGCGGGCGTTGGCGGCCAGGACGAAGCTGCGCTCATAGTATCGATCCGTCGGCGCCGCGCCCGCCATGCCCGGACCCGCCGCAACCGGGGCGGCGATCAGGGCGGCGGAGATCAGGGCTTGGGTTCGCCGGGTGGAAGAGCCTATTCTCATCCCCTGACCCTGGCACGTCCCGCCTTTGGGTCTGGTTTCCGTACAGGGTTAGCGAATTGCTTCTATCCAGCGACCTGTGGGTCAGCGCCCTGATCCGCCGCGCCGAGCTCGAGGGCGCCTACGCCACCGTGGTCAAGAAAGGCGACGACCGCGCCGGCTCGGTCATCGTCAAGGCCTACGACACCTCGACCCGCACGGCCAAACTCTACACCGAGGCCTTCGGGAACGATGGCGAACCCCTGTGGATCCAGCCGGTGACCAGCGACAGCGAAGCCGAACTGGACGCCCATATCGCCCGCCAGCGCGGCTACGACCCCGACCTGTGGGTGGTCGAGATCGAAGACAGACAGGGCCGGCATTTCATCACCGAGAAGGTGCAGGATTAGGTATTCGCGCGGTCGGCTTGTTTCGGCACGGGACCGGCTTACTGTGCCCGTTCAAAGGCCTTGATCCCGCCTATTGATAACCGGCGCGATCGAAATCGCGACATCTTGCACAGACACGAAATCACGCCGCGCGACAGGGTTAACCGACCTTTACAATTGTCGTTGCGTCCACGCCGCCGAGGCGTATATGGCAGAGCTTTCGTACCGGCGCCCCTCATCTGACGGGCGCCTTTTTTGGGAGAATTTGGGGGCTTTATGACGCGCTTGTTTCGACAGGTGGCCTTGGCGATCAGCATGGACGTCGTCGCCCTGTGACCTTCACAACGGCTGATCTGTCCGCATTCATTTTGTCTCGGGGCGACGGCGGAGCGATCTCAGACGTCAACTTATGGGCCACGACCGCCAACGCCGACGGCTATACTCTGAGCGGCTTGATGCGCTACACTACCACCCTAGCCACAAGCGGATACAGCGTGATGGTAACGAACACCGCCGGGGCCGCCCCCGCCATCCCCACCCTGGGCGAATGGGCGATGATCCTGTTCGGAGCGGTCCTGGCCGGCGCGGCAGCCCTCTATGTGCAGCGGCGGCGCCTGAGTGTTTGATCGGTTCAAGGCCGGGCTGAAAAGCCCGGCGGGTCAATTCCTGCTGATGTTCGGCGTCTTGGCCTTCACCCTGTTCTGGGTGCTGGCCACGCCCCAGGCCGCCCGCCTGTTCGTCCAGCCCTTCACCCAAGGGCTGGTCCATGTGTCCCAGACCCTGGTGGCCGTGTTCGACAGCCGCGTGGTGGCGGACGGCGACATCCTGCGGTTCAACGACGGCAGGGGGGCGGTCCAGGTGCTGGCCGGCTGCAATGCGGTGGAGGTCTGCGCCCTGCTGATCGCGGCCGTCTTCGCCTATCCCACCACCTTCGTCCGGTCGGCGATCGGGGCGGTGATCGCCGTTCTGGCGCTGCAGACCGTCAATCTGGCGCGGATCATCAGCCTGCTCTATCTGTCGCGGGGCGAGCCGAGCCTGTTCGAATTCTTCCATAACTACGTCTGGGACGCCATGATCGGCCTGGAGGGTATGGTGCTGTTCTTCACCTGGGCGCATTTCCAGCCGGCGCAGCAGCCCCAGGCGTCTAGGGAGGTCGAGGCGTGATCGGGATTCGGACCGAGCATCGGCGTTTCGCCCTGTGGGCTGCGGCCGTGCTGGTGATCCTGTTGCCGGTGTGGTGGCTGATCGGCGCCGATCTCGTTCTGGCCGTGTTGCGGCCCGCCGCCGCGCTCCTTTTCAAGGTTTCAGGCCTGGAAGGCGGGATCGACAGCTCGGCCCAGGGCTGGTTCGTATCGACCGGTCTGCCGCTGGCGGACGGGCGGGGCGATCTGATCTATCCGGTTTCGCGCAACAACCTGCGTCGGCTCCTGCTGGGTTTTCCGCTTCTGTTGGCCTTCCTTTGCGCGCCGCCCCGCACGCCCCGGCTGCCGAGGGCGATCTTCATCGGGTCGATCGCCCTGTCCGTCGTCTTCCTGCTGAGCCTGACCGCCTATGTCTGGGGCGAGCTGGCGCCGATGCTGAATCCCGCGCTCGCCCCGGCGGGGGCCCCGCCGACGGCTCTTCTGGCCGCCCCGCCCCTGCACCCCGCCTGGGCGCAGACGGTTCTGCTCGGACGCTACGCCGGCATGTCGGTCCTGCCGCTTTTGACGGCCCTGCTCGTCTGGGCGGCCGTCAACCCGACAGGCCTCAGCGCCCTGTGGTCGCTGAAGACCGAGGCGACGGAACGCCCGGCCTAGGGACTTGTCCCGACTTGTGCGCCTTCGGCGCCGGGCCTAGCCAGGCGAGGGCCCGAAGACAGGCGCATAAGATCGGGAGATCGCACGGTGAAGACCCGGCTGATCATGGGACTGACGGCGGGCGCCGCCCTCCTCGCCCTGACCCTCGGCTATGAGGTCGGTCTGTTCAGCTCCGGCAATGTGCATCGGCTCGACGCCCAGGCCGTCCGCGCCGCCCAGCCGACCCCGCAACGTCTGGCGGCCATTCAGGCGACCTATGGCGTGCGCAGCGTGATCAATCTCAGGGGCGAGAACAGGGGCGCCGACTGGTACGATCAGGAGGTGGCCGCCAGCCGCCGCCTGGGCCTCGTTCACATCGACTATCGGATGAGCGCCAAGGATCGGTTCGACGCCCGGCGGGCCGCCGAACTGATCGCCGTCATGCGCGCGGCGCCCAAGCCCGTCCTGATCCACTGCAACGGCGGCGCCGACCGCAGCGGCCTGGCCTCGGCCCTGTATCTGGCCGCCATCGCCCATCAGGGCCATTTCCGCTCAGAGTTGCAGCTGTCGCCGCTCTACGGCCACATCCCTCTGCCCTTCCTGCGCGCCTTCCCGATGACCTCCTCCTTCGAAGGCCTGGAGGGCTGGCTGGGTCTGTCGGACGACTGACGAAGCCTATCCCTTCCGCGCGTCGAACGTCGCCCGCGCCGCCTCGATCCGGTCGATGTTCTTCTCCGCCCACGTCCACACCCCGCAAAACGCCTCGGCTAGGGTGAAGCCCAGGTCGGTCAGCCGGTATTCGACCTTGGGCGGGATGACCGGATGGACCGTGCGCACCACCAGGCCGTCGCGCTCCATCTGACGCAGGGTCTGGGTCAGCATCTTCTGGCTGATGCCGCCGACCAGTTCGCCCACGCGCGTGAACCGGGTCTCGCCGTGTTCGGCCAGGACCTCCAGGATCAGCATGGTCCACTTGTCCGCCACCCGGCCGATCACCTCGTTGACGAGGGCCTCGACGCGCGGATCAGCGACCTCGCCGGTCTCGGGGTGTGAAATTCTTGCAGGCGGAACAGCCGTCATATCCATTTCTTCCTTCGCAGTAAGTATGGCGGTTTCCAGTGCCTACTTTCCAATGGAGAGCGACCGTCATAACTGAGTTTCCGCACTGACGCACCCCTGAGGAGAGCCCCATGAACATCAGCGGAAACACCATCCTGATCACCGGCGGCGGCACCGGCATCGGCCGCGCCCTGGCCGAGGCCCTGCACGCCCGCGGCAATCAGATCATCATCACCGGCCGTCGCGAAGACGTGCTGAAGGACGTCGCCGCCGCCAATCCCGGCATGGCCTGGGCCGCCCTGGACGTCGCCGATCCCGCCGCCGTCGCCGCCTTCGGCGAACAGGTGGTCAGGGATCACCCGGCCCTGAACGCGGTCATCCTGAACGCCGGGATCATGAAGGTCGAGGACCTGAAGGCCCGCCCCTTCGACTTCGCGACCGTCGAGGCGACCATCGCCACCAATCTGCTGGGCCCGATCCGCCTGACCGCCGCCCTGTTGCCCCACCTCCAGGCCCAGCCCGCCGCAACGATCATGACCGTCACCTCCGGCCTGGCCTTCATCCCCCTGGCGGCGACCCCGACCTACAACGCCACCAAGGCGGCCATCCACTCCTGGACCGAGTCCCTGCGCCATCAGTTGCGGGACACCGCCGTCGAGGTGCTGGAACTGGCCCCGCCCGCAGTCGCCACCGACCTGATGCCGGGCCACGCCGAGAACCCCGCCTCCATGCCCCTGGCCGACTATACGGCTGAGGTGATCGGCCTGATCGAGCGCGGAGACACCCCGCGCGGCGAGATCCTGGTCGAACGGGTCAAGCCCCTGCGCTTCGCCGAGGTCAACGGCTACGAAGCCGTGTTCGAGATGCTCAACGGCTGACGCATTCTCCCTCTCCCTCCCCCTGCGGGGGAGGGGGGCGGAGGCGGAGCCGAAGCCGGGTGGGAAGGGCCGGGCGACGCATCACAGGCTTGCAAAAACAGGTGCGCCCGCGCCCTGCCGCCCCCACCCCGTCGCTGGCGCGACGCCCCTCCCCCGCAGGGGGAGGGAGAGGCCGTCTAATCTCCCACCGTGATCTCCAGGGGCCGCGACATGAACAGGCGCGGCCCGCCCAGGTCCAGCGCCAACCGCCGATCCTCGAACGCCCCCATGCCGATCAGGGCCTTGGGAAAGCCCGGCACGGGCACGTCGTCATAGATGGCCACCTCCGCATTGCGGTACAGCTCGTCGGCGAACGTCAGCGTACGGACCGTCACCGCCTCGGCCCGCACCACTCCGCCCAGCACCAGGCTCTGCCCCGGCCGCCGTTCTCGCCCGTCCAGCAGGCCCGCCGCCTGGGCCGTCTCGCGCGTCACGGCCAACACGGCCGAGGCGCCGGTGTCGATCACCGCCTCCACCGTCGCCCCCTCGACCGTGATCCCCGCCTGCAAGGCCTTGCCCGCCCGGGTCACGGCGACGGCGGCCATATCCGGGGCCGGCGTCCAGACCTCGTGCTTCAGGAACCGCATCCGCCGTCGCCCGGTGTCCAGCTCCAGCACCAGTTCGCGCAGCACGTCCTGACCCAGGATCAGCGGCGCGCCCAGCCCCTGATCGCCCGCCAGCGGCCCCAGGTCCAGGATCGCCGCCCGCAACCCGTCCAGCCTCAGCCGCCCGACCTCGACATCCAGGGCCGCGCCCCGCCCCATCTGCGGCTCACCCCCGACGCCGTAGGCCACCATCGGAATATTGAAGACATCGGTCAGCCCCAGGGTCTGGACCAGCGACCGGTCGATCACCGAATACTGAGCCCCGGAATCGACCAGGGCCCGCACCGGGGTTCCGTTGACCGTCACGGCGACCGTCGGTGTGACGGCGCGGCGTGCGGCGTAATCCAGCCAGCCCGACGCGCCGTCCGCCGGAAACCCGACGCCCGGCGCCTTCCACAACACATGGTCCCGCAGCCACCAGGCCCCGCCCACGGCGCCGGCGACCAGGCCCAGCCGGATCAGAAGATCGCGTCGTCTCATCCCCCAGACATGGACCGTCCCGCGCTCAGGCGCCAGCGGGGACGATGGTCGCAGGGGCGCGCCCGAGCGCCCAGGCGGCATGAATTTGTCGCACGGGCGCATCTTCGCCGCCCACCCGACAATTTCCTCCCCCGAACGACCAGAAACCGGGTGACGACGCCGCCCTGGCTGGGTACGACCACACCACCATGAGCACCTCCAGCGCCCGTTACGTCTCCACCCGCGGTCAGGCCCCCGAGACCGACTTCGCCGACGCCCTGCTGCGCGGCATCGCCCCCGACGGCGGCCTCTATATGCCGACCGCCTGGCCCACCCTGTCGCCCTCGGCCTGGGACGCGACCGCCGACTACAAGTCCATCGCCCTGGCCGCCGTCGCCCCCTTCATCGGCGACGCCCTGCCCGCCGGCGCGCTCGACCGCGCCCTGGACCGCCTGGCCGCCGGCTTCGCCCACCCGGCCGTGACGCCCCTGGTCGAGCTGGAGCCCGGCCTGTTCGTGCTGGAGCTGTTCCACGGCCCCACCGCCGCCTTCAAGGACCTGGCGATGCAACTGGTCGCCGCCCTGACGGACGAGGCCCTGGCGGCTTCCGGCGAGCGTCTGACCATCCTGACCGCCACCTCGGGCGACACCGGCGCCGCCGCCGTCCGCGCCTTCGCCGGCGCCCAGTCGGTCGATCTGGTCGTGCTGCATCCGCTGGACCGCGTCTCGCCGGTTCAGCGCAAGCAGATGACGACGGTCCAGGCCGACAATGTGCTGAACCTCGCCGTGCGCGGCGATTTCGACGACTGCCAGCGTCTGGTGAAGGGGTTGCTGGCCGAGGCGTCCCTGCGCGAACGCGGCCGTCTGTCCTCGGTCAATTCGATCAACTGGGCCCGGCTGGCGGGCCAGATCCCCTATTATGTCTCGGCCACGGCCCAGCTGGGCGGCCCGGCCACCTTCGTCGTCCCCACCGGCAATTTCGGCGACGCCTTCGCCGGCATCGCCGCCACGAAAATGGGCCTGCCGTGCAACGGCTTCGTCGCGGCGGTGAACCAGAACGACGCCCTGGCCCGCGCCATCAATGACGGGATTTACTCACGCCGTCCCGCGATCGAAAGCGGCAGCGTCTCCATGGACGTCCAGGCCCCGTCCAACTTCGAGCGCCTGGTCTATGAGGCGACCGGCCGCGACGGCGACCGCACCCGCACGGTGTTCGAAACCTTCGCCCGCGACGGCGCCGTCGCCTTCGATCCGGATCTGCTGGCCGCCCTGCGCGCCGCCGTCTCGGCCGTCTCGGTCGACGAGATGGAAACCCGCGCCGAGATCGCCCACGCCTATGAGACCTGGGGCCGCGTCGTCTGCCCGCATACGGCTGTTGCGCTGGCCGCCGCCCGCCGCGTCGATCGCTCGACCGGCCCGGTCGTCGCCCTGTCCACCGCCCACCCGTCCAAGTTCGGCGCCTTCGTCTCCGACGTCCTCGGCTTCGAACCCGAGCCCGCGCCCGTCATCGCCGCCCTGGGCGACCAGGCCGAACGAATGACGATCATCGACGGCACGATGGACGCGGCCCTGGCGGCGATCCGCGCGCGCTGACCCATAAATCTCCCTCCCCCGCAGGGGGAGGGGCGTCGCGCAGCGACGGGGTGGGGGCGGCAGGGCGACAACGCACCGACCCAATCTAACAGAGATCTGTGGGCCCTTGCCTTGCCCGCCCCACCCGGCTCCGCGTCGCTTCGCCCCCCTCCCCCGCAGGGGGAGGGGGAGCGTTTTATTACCTACCGCCGCCGCGTCAGCATCCCGAGCAGCATCAGGCCGACGCCCGCCACCGACAGGGTCGTCACCAGCGGCCGCTTGCGCGCTTCGCCGGCCACGGCCCGCGCCTTGTCGCGATAATCGACCGGGGTCTTCTCGACCAGCCGATCCACCGCGTCCATCGCCTTGCCGAAGGTGTCCAGCGAGCGGCCCTTGGCGTCCTCGAACGCCCCCTCGACCTGCAGCTTCTGGTCGCCGACCAGCTTGCCGAAACCCTTTTTCGTCTTACCGGTCGCCTGGAAAGCGGCGCCCTCGATCCGTTCGTCAGTCATGATGAAATCTCATTCTCGGGGAGTGCGACCGTGGCCGCGTCAACCATCAAACCCCAGACCGCCGTTCAGTTCCAGCGACAAGGCGGCGCAGTCGGCTCGCCGATCCGGGCCGGCGCCGGCCACGACCGCAGCCCCGCCGACGAGACCGGCTCTTGACGGAGACCTCATGGCGCGCGCGTATGCTTAACGGGCGCTCCTCCTGACCCTGTATCAGAAAAGAGGCCCGCGCTTTCGTGAGTTGCATTTTGACCGAGGCTGCAGACGACCAGGCTGCAGACGCGCGCGAGAGGATCGAGGTTCTAAGGTTTTCGACAGACGATCTGCCCGCCGACGACCGTTACCGCGCCTGGTATATGCGAGACTGGCCGCGCGCCCAGCCGATCTATCGCACCAAGCCGATAGAGCCGTTCGACACCCGCTGGGTATCGGCCCAGCTGGGCCCTGTGACCTTCGCCCGCGTCGAGATCACGGCCATGCGCTGGGAGCGGCGCCTGGCCGATGTTCGAAACTCGGATTTCGATCCGGTCGTCATCAGCCTGATGAAATCGGGCGAGGCCCAGGGCGACTTCGACGGCCGCCCCTTCCACGAGACGCCGGGGACGTTCCATTTCCACGATCTTGGCCGGGCCTCGCTGCATGTCTCGACGGCCAGCCTGACCTATAATCTGGTGCTGCCGCGCGCGCTGGCCGACCAGTGGTTTGGCCCCTTGGGGGACCTGCACGGACTGGTCGTGCCGACGGACCAGGCGAAGCTGGTCTTCGCCCTGGCCGAACAGGTCAGCGATCTCTTGCCCACTCTCGAGGCCGAACAGGCCGAACGGCTGGGGCGGATGTTCCTCGAGGCCCTGGCCGTCGCCCTGGCCGCCGTGCGGCCCAAACAGTCTCCGCCGCCCAGCGCCCGAGCGATGCTGCGTCGGCGCGCGGAAGACCGGATCGAAGAGCGGCTGACCACCGGCGAACTGACGGTCGAACACCTGTGCGAGGCTCTCGGCGCTACGCGCGCCCGGCTGCTCGCCGCCTTTTCGGCCGACGGCGGCGTACGGGCCTACATACTGATCCGGCGGCTGGAACGCAGCCGCCATGCCTTGGCCGACCTGGAGCGGAACGAACCCGTCGGCGCCGTCGCCCACCGCCTGGGTTTTTCCGACGCCGCCCACCTCAGTCGCGCGTTTCGCCACCGCTACGGCATGACGCCCCGGCAATATCGCGACCTGCTTCGCGCGGATCGCGAAATGTCGCCCCCTGGAGGGGAATAGACGGTTTTCGTTCAATTCTTTGAGCTGACGATCCAAGAAATCGTCGGCCCAATGGTTAAGGCCCAGCTTAGATTAGCGGCCTGCCGGGCGCATCGCCCAGGCATCGACGCGGGGCGACCATGTTCAATATCCACACTACGCGCCGCAGGGGCGGGCGCGGCATCGCGTCGCCCTGGCGGCTGTTCCCTGTAGTCCTCGCCGGCCTGTTCCTGGCCGCCGGACCTGCGGCCGCCCAGACCGAACTCGTTACGAACGGTTCGTTTGAAGGCAACCTCGACAGCTTCAACGACGTGCCGGGCTGGACCGGCGACCCGGGTCCTTGCGGCTACACCGCACGAATCGGCGGCGCGGACTTCCGCCCCGCCGCCACGGCGGGCGCCCAGGTTCTCGAATTGGCGACGGGATCCTCCACCATAACCTGTACGGTCTATCAGGACATCGCCATTCCAGCCGGTGCGACGGGCGACCTCACCTACGCCATCGGGGTGAACGCAACGGCGGCGTCCGCGAGCACGCTGAAATTCGAGATTGTGCCGACGGTCGGACCGCCGGTGACCGTCTATAGCTGGGCGGGAACCTCGCCCGCCGAGACCCTGGCGGCTCGCACCCCCGTAAGCATCGCGCCCTATGCCGGACAGACCATCCGACTGCGGTTCACCCACGACCACGTCAGCCAGTATTTCAACTCGTTCCTGGACGATGTTTCGATCCGCATCACCGTCGCGGCCCCGCCGGCCCCTGTCCCGACGCTCGGCGAATGGGCGATGATCTTGTTGGGCTTCGTTCTGGCGGCCGGCGCAGCCCTCTATCTCCAGCGCCGTCGCTTGGCAGCCTGAGCCGATATTCAATGGCTCGTTCGCTGTGAAGCGCCTATCGGCGTTACAGCGCCGGGTTGCTGCGGCTTCACCGGTCACTTTGGCAAGACCGTCCAAGCTGCTCGGAAACCATTGATCGAATCTCACATTTGTGATTTCCGACCAACCGCATGGTCCTAACCATGTTCTGTATTGTTGACCTTGGGGAACCCCGTGCTTAGAATTTTCAGCGCCCTTGTCGGGGCGCTTGCTGTCGTTGCTTTGCCAAATGCGGCGCTGGCCCAAACAACCGTGACATCGAGCCGAGCCGCCTGGGTCACCCAGGGAGGGAACCTTGCGTCCAGGGACTCGAATTCAAACAGCTTCACGGGTTACACCGGCGGCGACAATTACCGGAGCTATATCAGCTACGCCATTCCGGCCAGCGTCAGTGCGTTCACGTCGGCGGTGATCCGGGTCAATGTCGAGGGCGTCTCCAACGGGCCTAACGACCTGACTGTGTATGATGTTTCCTCTGACATCGCGACCGCGGCGGGGACGAACCTCTATGCCGACTTCGGCAGCGGCACGGTGTTCGGCACGATCACCGGTCTCAACACCTCGTTCGAGACGGTCGACATCACGCTGAACGCCGACGGCCTCGCGGCCGTGAACGCGGCCCGAGGCGGCGAAATCTCGTTCGGGTTTGTCAGTTCACCAACGGCTCCCCCCGCCGAAGACGCCGTGTTTTCCGCCTCGAGCGACGGTACGCTGCGGCAGCTCATCCTGACGCCGACTGCTGTTGCGCCTGCGCCTGCGCCGGTTCCCACAATGGCGGAATGGGCGATGATCCTGTTCGGACTGAGCCTCGCCGGCGGCGCGGCGCTCCACATTCAACGTCGGCGAATGTTCGCCTGAGGCTGATCGCCGAAGTCAGAGCGGCTCCACCGGTTGCGGCGGAGCCGTTTTCATGTCCGCCTCTCCCGCTCGGCTGACAGTCCCGCCGTCCGCGTGGCCACCGCACCCTCTACGCTCTGTTTTTCACGCAAAGCCGACCTTCAGGCCGTCTCAAGCGCCCGCCAGTGGTCCATGCGACGCAGGAAGACCGCCGGGTCCTTGGGCGTCACCAGTTTGGACGGGTCGTGGAAGATGCGGTCGTGCAGGCGGGTGACGGTGAACCTCAGGGCCGCCGCCTCGCCCAGGCGCGGCAGGGCCGACCGTTCGGCCTCGCTCAGCGGCCGCACCGCCTCATAGCCGCGCTGGAAGGCGGCCAGGGCCTCAGGCATCGCCCGCCCCTCGGCGTCGAAGCCCCAGGCCGACAGGGCGATGGCCAGGTCGTAGACCAGCGGCCCGGTGCAGCCGAAATAGAAGTCGATCACCGCCGACACCGCCCCCTCTTCGAACAGGATATTGTCGGGGAAATAGTCGGCATGGATCGGCCCGACGGGCAGATCATCCGTAAACGGATCATCAAGCCGCGCCAGCGCCGCCTCGACCTGGTCCAGCAGCACCCGGTCCTCGCCCGAGGCCCCCGCCGCGCACCGATCCGCCAGTCGCCGCCACATGGCCGGCCCGACCGGGTTCTCCCGCCGCCCGGCGAAGCCGGCCGCCGTCTGGTGCAGCCGCGCCAGCACCGCCCCCGCCGCCGCCTGATCGGCCTCTGACGGGTTCCTCAGCCAGGCGCCGGTCTTCCACTCGATCACCGCCGCCGCCCGGCCGTTCAGCCGCCCCAGCCAGCCGCCGGACCGGTCCTCGATCGGGGTCGGACAAGGAAAGCCCCGCCCCGCCAGATGGGCCGTCAGCCCAAGGCAAAACGGCAGCGACGCCTCGTCCGTCCGCGCCTCGAACAGGGTCAGGACGAACCGCCGGCGGGCGGCCCCCTGCCGGGTCTCCAGCCGGTAATTGGTGTTCTCCACCCCCTCGGCGATGGCGGTCAGTTCGACCACCTCGCCCAGGTCGTAGCCGGCCAGGAACCGCCTGGCCTCGTCCAGCGAAACGGGGGTGAAGACGGCCATGGCCTAGTTCAGGCCCGCGTCGGCGCGGCGGGCGCGCACGATCTCGGCCAGGTCGGCCATGATGCTCTCGGTCGTGGACCAGCGGCCGGCGCCCCGGCCCCGGCAACGCCACACCCGACCGTCGGCGCCGTAAACCTTCAGCGCATTGCCCTCGCCGCGCAGGCTGGAGAACAGCGGGTCGCCGTGTTCGCCCGTCAGCCTGACCGATGGCGCGATGACCCCGTCCTTCAGATGGGCGGCGCCGATCTGGCGCACCCCGCCGTCGGCCGATGTGGCCTCGCTCAGGTGGTCGCGCGGAACCTCGCCGTCGGGCGAGCGGCCGAAGGCCTCGTGGCACAGCAGCCGCACCTTGGCGGCGGCGTCCAGCCCCTCCAGATCCGCCGACGGATCCTCCTCGGCGAAGCCCGCCGCCCGGGCGTCAGCCAGGGCCTCGGCGAAGGCCGCGCCGTCGCCCAGCCGCTCCAGCATGAAGTTGACCGTGCCGTTCAGCACCGCCTCGAACCCGACCACCTCGCCGGCGGCGCGGGCGGCCCGCACCGTCTCGATCATCGGCGCGCCGCCCCCGACCGAGGCCGACCAGAAGATCCGCCGGCCATGGGCCTTGGCCAGGTCCTGCAGGCCGCCGGGATCGCGGCTGACCGCCTGTTTGTTGGCGCTGGCCACGTCGCAGCCGGCCTCCAGCGCGGCGCGGATGACCGCATGGCCCGCCTCGCCTTCCGACAGGGCCTCCAGCACGATGTCCGGCTTCTTGGCCCAGAGGACGGCCGGATCGGCGGTGAACAGGGACTGGGGACAGGCGACGTCGCGGACCTTCTTCGGATCGCGCACCAGCACCCCGACCACGTCATAGCGCGGGTCGCTGAGCAGCCGGGCCAGGACCCCGCCGCCCACCACGCCGCAGCCGGCGACCGCCACCTTCAGCGGCGGCAGGGCCGGGGCCGGTCCGGGCGGGGCCGACTTCTTGCCGATGACCGTGCCGTCGGCCCGATCCAGAGCCGCGACCTCGATCTCCACGCCCCGGCTCTCGCCCAGATCGATGGCGTCGTGCTGGACCAGGGCGCCGCCCAGCTTGCGCGCCACGTCCCAGGACGCCCGGCGATAGCGCAGGGCCGGGGCCGTCCGATCGTTCGGATCATGGTCGTACAGGCCGTCGACATCCTTCACCAGACGCACCTTCTTCAGGCCCAGTTCCGCCGCCAGGAAGACCGCCGTCAGGTCCGAACCGCCCCGGCCCAAGAGGGCGATCCGCCCGTCCGGCCGCACCGCGCCGAAGCCGGGCACCACCACCACCTCGTGCCGGTCCAGCGCCTGTTTCAGATGGTCGGGCCGCAGGCCGCAGGGGCGCGAATGCTCCGGCTCGCCCTCGGCGACGATGCCCAGTTCCCGCACTGACAGGGCGCAGGCGTCCAGGCCGATCCGGTCGCAGGCGATGGCCACCAGGGCCGCCGACTTCTCCTCCCCCAGGGCCACATAGCCGGGCAGCAGGTCGTTGGAATGGGCCAGGCCCAGCGCTCGCGCCTCGCCCAGCATCTGGTCCGTCGCCCCGCCGAAGGCCGAGACCACCGCCACCACCTTGCGCCCCGCCCGCACATGGCCATAGACGGCCGAGGCCACCAGCGGCGCCTCCGCCGGGCTGCGCAGGATCGACGAGCCGAACTTCAGCACCACCACTTCGGCGGCGGCTGCGGCGGGCCGACTGCTGGGATCGGGGTTCTCGGATTTCTCTACGACGGCGAGGGAGGCGGACATTGGGGTTTCTCGGGAATGTTCGGAAGGGGTGGGGTGAATAGAAAAACCCCGCCAGGCGGACCGGGCGGGGTTCGGGTTCTGCGGTTGCCGGGGTTCGGCGCGCTAAACTCGTCCCGCCCGTGAGGGCATGGTGATGGTGGTGGTTCCGCCGGTGGTAATCATGCCGAAGCCCGTCGCGGCGAGGCCGGCGACGGTCGAAAGTTCGACGATGAGGAAGCGCTGTTGCACAGGGCTGGTCCGGTTGAAATCTGCCCCTAGGGTGGTCGGGGTGCCCCCACACTGTCAAGTCGCATTGGATGATTTTTTCACGACAGACGGTTTTTGGTCCGATTCAAGCCCGACGCCCGCAACGGCCGTCGCGACCGGGGTCGAATTTTTCGCTTGACCGGCGCCATGGGTTTCATCAACGTAAAGTCACTCATCAAGACCGGCTGAGGGATTAGGCCCTTTGACGCCGGGGCAACCATCGGGTTTCACCACCCGAAACGGTGCCAACTCCTGCGGGGTCCTTCGGGGTCGCGAGAGATGAGTGGAGCATCGGTCGAGTCGACGCTCCACGATCTGTCACCGCATCGAGCCTTGCTGAGGCGAGACCGATGCGGAAGACGATTGATGACCCTGGCTGAAACATCCCTGCTTGAAGAGCCCGCCTGTCGGCCCACGCCCTCGGCTGCGCCCGTTCGTGAACGCGGCGGCGCCCGCGACGTCATCGTCTCCATTCCCGCCGACTTCCGCCTGGCCTCGGGCGAAAAACTGAACCAGCCCAATATCGTGGGCCGCATCCACGGCCGCGCCGGCGCCCCGGTCGTCGTCGTCGCCGGCGGCATCTCGGCCGGCCGCTTCGTCCACCGCACCGAGACCAACGGCCTGGGCTGGTGGTCGGGCGCCGTGTCGGTGCGCGGCCCCATCGACCTGTCCCGCCTCCAGGTGCTGGCCGTCGATTTCGCGCCCGGCGCCGAGTTCTCCGACACCCCCGTCACCATCACCACCCACGATCAGGCCCGCCTGCTGGCCCTGGTGCTGAACCACCTGAAGATCGAGCGGGTCGCCGCCTTCGTCGGCTGTTCCTACGGCGGCATGGTCGGTCTGGCCTTCGCCGAACTGTATCCCGACTGGGCCGAGCAGCTGATCGTGGTCTCGGCCGCCCACCGCGCCCATCCGCAGGCCACCGCCTGGCGCGGCATCCAGCGCCGCATCCTTCAGTTCGCCGTCGCCGCCGGCCGGCCGGAAGAGGGCGTGGCCCTGGCCCGCGAACTGGCTATGACCACCTATCGCACGGCGGAAGAGTTCAACGACCGGTTCGAGACCACCGCCCCAGACGCCGTCGGCGGCGCCTATCCCGTCTGCGACTATCTGACGGCGCGGGGCCAGGCCTACCGCACCCACACCACCCCGGCCCGCTGGCTGTCGATGTCCGATTCCCTGGACCGCCACAGCGTGACGCCCGAAGCCATCTCCACCCCCGTCACCCTGATCGGCTTCACCTCCGACCGGCTGGTGCCGATCGACGACATCCGCGAACTGGCCGCGCGGCTGCCGACCCTGTGGCGCTTCGTCGAGGCGCCCTCCCTGTATGGCCACGACGCCTTTCTGAAGGAGGACGCCTTCGTCGGCGACATCCTCCGCGCCGCTTTCAAGGACATCAAAGCATGACCGCCCGCCGCCCTGCCGACCCGCACACCATCGCCGCCCGCACGGGCGTGGATACGGACACGGCCCACGGCGCGGTCATGCCGCCGCTCTATCTGTCGTCCAACTATTCCTTCGCCGGTTTCGAGCAGAAGCGGAAATACGACTACAGCCGGTCGGGCAATCCGACCCGCGACGTCCTGGCCGAGACCCTGGCCGAGCTGGAAAGCGGCGCCGGTTGCGTCATCACCGCCACCGGCATGGCGGCGGTCGATCTGCCCCTGGCCCTGCTGGAGCCGGGCGACCTGCTGATCGCGCCGCACGACTGTTACGGCGGCACCTGCCGCCTGCTGAACGCCCGCGCCAGGAAGGGCCATTTCGACCTGCTGCTGGTCGATCAGGGCGATCCCGTCGCCTTCGAGGCCGCCCTGGCGCTGAAGCCCAAACTGGTCCTGGTCGAGACCCCGTCCAACCCCCTGCTGCGGCTGGTGGACGTGGCGGACATCTGCGCCCGCGCCCATGCGGCCGGGGCCAAGGTGGTGTGCGACAACACCTTCCTGTCGCCGGCGCTTCAGAACCCGATCAAGCTGGGCGCCGACTTCGTCGTTCACTCGACGACCAAGTTCATCAACGGCCATTCCGACGTGGTCGGCGGCGCCGTGATCTCGGCCGACGCCGAGGATCATCAGACCCTGGCCTGGTGGGCCAACTGCACCGGCGTGACCGGCTCGCCCTTCGACGCCTATCTGACCCTGCGCGGGGTGCGGACCCTGTTCGCCCGGATCGAGCGGCAGCAGGCCACGGCGGGCAAGATCGCCGAACGGCTGGCCGCCCATCCGGCGGTCAAGGTCGTCCACTATCCGGGTCTGGCGTCCCACCCCAACCACGCCCTGGTCGCCGCGCAACAGGCGGGCCCAGGCGCCATGCTCAGCTTCGAGCTGGAAGGCGGGACCGAGGCCGTGCGCGACCTGGTCGAAGCGCTGGAGATCTTCACCCTGGCGGAATCCCTCGGCGGGGTCGAAAGCCTGATCGCCCACCCCGCCACCATGACCCACGCCGCCATGACGCCCGAACAGCGCGCCACCGCCGGCATAAGCGACGGCCTGGTGCGGCTGTCGGTCGGGCTGGAACATGTCGAGGACCTGATCGCCGACCTCTTCCCCGCCCTGGACGCCGTCATTCCGGCCAAGGCCGAGGCCGCCTGATTTTTTGCTTGCAGAGGGGGCCGAACCGGGGCAAATGCGCCGCCCCGGCCGCGGTCCCTTCGTCTATCGGTTAGGACGTCAGGTTTTCAACCTGAAAAGAGGGGTTCGACTCCCCTAGGGACTGCCACCGGATTTTAGGCGTTTGCAGGCGAGTGCGCCGCCGCCTCTTGCCTACCAACATACCAAAACGGCGAAGCCAGACCGCGCTGCTCGGTCAAGATTTGCCATTATCAGCAAAATAGCTAATATCGGGACATCTCAGCCGCCCCCCAGGAGGAATTCGTGCGGGAAGTCAGTGCGACGGAATTCCAGACGCGGGCGGGGCTCTATATTGAGCAGTCCGGCAAGGAGCCGGTGCTCATCACCAAGCATCGCCGCCCCGCGCGGGTGCTGCTCGATATCGAAGAATATGAGCGGCTGAAAGCGCGCGACACGCGCCAGGCCTATGCGACGCAAGACCTTCCTGACGAATGGACCGCGGCCCTTGAGGCGGCGGACTACGGCGAGGCCGATCCGAAGCTCGAGACCCTGATCAAATAGACCGCGCGTGAAGAAGCCGGAACCGACCGTCGGCCTGGTGATCCGCTACGACTTCCTGTGGTCGCACGAGCGCGAGAAAGGTTATGCGGACGGCGCCAAGACCCGGCCCTGCGTGATCGTCACCGCCGTCCTTCGCAAGGCGACGGGCGGTACGGACATTCTGGTCGCGCCGATCACCCATTCCCCGCCGATGGCCGGCACGGTCGCCATCGAGATCCCGCACCGGGTCGGGCAGCACCTCGGCCTGGATGACGCGCGCAGCTATATCATCGCCAGCGAAGCCAACAGCGTCTCATGGGACGATCCCGGCATTGTTCCCGTAAAGCCGGGCGTACAGTGGGCTTACGGCCTCATACCCAAGGGCCTGTACGACAGGCTTCGCACGACGATGCTGGACCTTGTCCGGCAGCGGACACTCAAGGCGGCGGATCGCAAGGCGTGACAGCCCGACCCGGCATTCCTCCGACCACGGTTAATCAATCCACAACCCATTTGTCCGGATTGAGACAGCAAGCCTTTCGATTCGCGGACCTTTTTTCGGACACGCTCGGGAACTATCCACAGCGACTGCGGTTCATCCACGGTCGCCTGGTGCAGAAGCGCCCCCTCTCCCCATCTCAAGAGTGGTTCATGTTCATCGCCATCGCCCGTCCGGCGGTGGAGCCCCAAGGCCCCGATCTCGTCGCTGTCCCCGGCTCTTCCGCCATCCCCGAACCGACGCCCCGCGCCCTGCACGCCCGCCTTCTAGAAAACGCCGCCCTGAGACGGATGCGCGGCCAGGAACGTCGCCGCGAGCAAAGGCTCGACGACGCCGACTACTGGCTGCACGCCGCCCCCATGGCGGTGCAGAAGGCCAGCGCCCTGCGCGAGGACAAGAGTTTCGCGCCCCTGCCCTAGATAAACGGCCTTAACGCAGTTCCGGCGTCCGCCGCCGCAGCGAGGCCGTCAGCTTGGCCAGCTTCTGGCCGGCCGACTTGGGCCGGACCCGTTTGCGGTGTTCCAGTCCGCCGCCCCAGCGGTCGTGAACGGCCGTGTCCAGGTGAGGGTGGCGGTCGTGCTGGTGGACGATGGGGCTGATCGTCCCGTCCGGATTGACCACCTGTCCGTCGCGGAAGCTCAGAGCATCGCCCGGCGTCAGGCCCAGGGTCGCTACGCGGCCGTAGTTGGGCCGGAGGATCGCGGCCGTCAGACCCTGATGGATCGCCATGTTGAAGGCCGCCTGATCGGCGCCGAAGGCCCCGCCGATCTCGGACCGGGGCGTGGCTGCCAGCGACAGGATCAGGCGCGACAGACGCGCGATCTCGGCCCGCGGTCCCAGCACCGTGCCGACGCACAGACAGGGTTTGTCGCCCAGTTGCGCGGCCTGGGCCTCGCCGAACAGGGCGCGCAGATATTTCATGTTGAAGCCGTGGTCGGCCAGGGGCGTCTCGGCCTCGATGAAGGCTTCCAGACCTTGCGGCGCGGGCGGAAAGGGCGCGGCCTGGAAGATGACGTCGCGCACGTCGCAGGCCAGGCCCGCGCCGGGCCGCTCGCCCAGCAGGCCGGCGAAGGCGACGAACCTCTGCATCACCGGATGGGGCGCCCAGCCCCGCCACACCGGCGCATCGACGGCGGTCACGTCATTCTGGGCCAGGAAGGCGCGCAGGTCGGGGTCGGCGTCGACCACCAGAGCGACCGGGCCGTCGAACACCGCCCGCAGGGACAGGACGAAGGGGGCGATGTCGGCGGCGTCATAGCCGGTGGCGTAGCCGACCACCGCATCCCCGTCAGGCAGGGGTTCGGTCCGGCGTCCGACCTCCAGCGCCTGGGCCAGCCAGTCCAGATAGTGCGACCGGACCGCCCCCCGTCTCATGACATCAGCTTCATGGCGTCAGCGCGGACCCATCAGGTCGGCGAACCGGTCGAACAGATACAGGCTGTCGGCCGGACCCGGCGAGGCCTCGGGGTGGTGCTGGACGCTGAAGATCGGCTTGTCCTTGACGGCGATGCCGCAGTTGGTGCCGTCGAACAGGCTGATGTGGGTTTCGGTCACGGCGTCGGGCAGGCTGTCGCGATCGACGGTGAAGCCGTGGTTCATCGACACGATCTCGACCTTGCCGGTGGTCAGGTCCTTGACCGGATGGTTGGCGCCGTGGTGGCCCTGTTCCATCTTCACCGTCCTGGCGCCCAGGGCCAGGGCCAGCATCTGGTGGCCCAGGCAGATGCCCATCAGCGGCTTGCCGCTGGCGACCAGTTTCTGAATCTCGGGCACGGCGTATTCGCCGGTCGCGGCCGGATCGCCCGGACCGTTCGACAGGACGACGCCGTCCGGATTGCGCGCCAGAACCTCTTCCGCCGTCGTCGTCGCCGGGACCACGGTAATCCGCGCGCCGGTCGAGGCCAGGGCGCGCAGGATGTTGCGCTTCACCCCATAGTCGATGACGACCACCTGCTTGCGGCCTTGCGTCTTCGGGTGGCCCTCCGGCCATGCCCACAGACCCTCGTCCCATTCGAACGCCTGCAGCGTCGAGGCGGGCTTGGCCAGGTCCAGGCCGACCAGGCCGGTCCAGGCCTTGGCCTGCGCCACCAGGGCGTCGAGGTCGAACTGGCCGTTCGGGTCATGGGCGATGACCGCGTGCGGCGCGCCCTTGTCGCGGATGATCTTGGTCAGGGCGCGGGTGTCCACGCCAGCCAGGCCGACGACGCCGCGCCGCTTCATCCAGTCGTCGAAACTGGCGTCGGACCGATAGTTGGCCGGATCGGTCGGCACGTCGCGGAAGATCGCGCCCCGCGCCGAGGTGTCCGAACCGCCGCCCATCTGCTCGATGTCTTCGACGTTCGTCCCCGTATTGCCGACATGCGGGAAGGTGAAGGCCAGGATCTGGCTCATGTAGGACGGGTCGGTCAGGATTTCCTGATAGCCGGTCATGGCGGTGTTGAAGACCACCTCGCCCAGGGCCGATCCGACCGCTCCGACGCCGATCCCCTGCAGGACCGTGCCATCGGCGAGCGCGAGGACGCCTGTCGCGCCCGGAAGAATCTTGGTCGTCATGGGCGCGCTCCTACACACGAATCCCGCCCATATGGAGGCGGAAGACAAACGGCGGGGTCGTTAAGCCCTGCCGTGCGCCGGGTCAACGACCATCCGCATTCTAAGCCGGGCCGACCAGACGGAACTGGGCCGCCGAACCGCCCTGGGCGTGGGGGGCCAGCCACAGATCGAACAGGCCCGGCTCGATCCGATAGGCGTTGTCCTCGCCGATGAAGCCCAACTGACGGGCGTTCAGCGTGAAACGCACCGCCTCGCTCTGGCCCGGCCGCAGGGTCACCCGCTTGAAGTCCTTCAGCAGCCGCCCCGGCTGGGTCAGGCTGGCGACCCGGTCGTGGATATACAATTGCACCAGTTCCTCGGCGACATGGGCGCCCTGGTTGGTGACGGTCACGGCCACGTCCAGCGTCCCGGCCCAGGCCAGTTGATCGCTCGCCATTTCGACGGGACCATAGGCGACATCGCCATAGGTCAGGCCGTAGCCGAACGGATACAGGGCCGTATTGGTCGTCTCGCGATAGCGGGCCTTGTATTCCTCGATCGGCAGGTCCGGATTGGCCGGACGGCCGGTGTTCTTGTGGTCGTAGGAATAGGGCTGCTGGCCCGACTTGTGCGGGAAGCTGACCGGCAGGCGGGCCGAGGGGCCGTGATCGCCGAACACGACGTCGGCGACGGCGTTGCCCATCTGCTCGCCCAGGAACCAGGTGACGACGATGGCCTGGGCGTTCTTGACATTGCCCTCCAGCGCCAGGGCCCGGCCGTTGCGCAGCAGTATGACCATGGGCTTGCCCGTGGCGGCCATGGCGTCGACCAGGGCCTGTTGCGGGGCCGGGACGACGATCTCGGTGCGCGACTGCGCCTCGCCCGACATCTTCTGGCTCTCGCCGATGGCCAGGACGATGACGTCGGCGTTGGCGGCCGCACGGACGGCCTCTTCGATCCCGCCGTCCAGCGGGGTCTCGACGCCCGAACCGCGCGCGACGGTCAGGGCTTGCGGATCGGTCATGGCGGCGCGGAAGCCGGCTTCCAGCGAGACGCGGCGCTCCGGCGCGCCCCAGATGGTCCACGGTCCCCAGACATTGTCCACATCGTCGGCGAACGGGCCGACCAGGGCGATCTTCTGGCTCTTGTTCAGCGGCAACAGCTGATTGTCGTTCTTCAGCAGGACCACCGACTTGCGGCCCGCCTCGCGCGACAGGGCGATGTGTTCGCGCGACCCCACCACGGCCTTTTCACGCACCGGATCCGTGCCGCGATAAGGATCGTCGAACAGGCCCAGGGCCGCCTTGGTGGTCAGGAGACGGCGCACCGCCTCGTCCAGCCGGGCCATCGACACCTCGCCGCTCGCCACCAGGCTGGGCAGGTGTTCCAGATAGAGGCCCGAGACCATCGAGACATCGACCCCGGCGTTGAAGGCGAGGCGAGCGGCGTCGCGGCCGTCCTCGGCGAAGCCGTGGGCGACCAGTTCCTGTTCGGAGGTGTAGTCGGAGACGACGAAGCCCTCGAAGCCCCATTCGCCGCGCAGGATGTCGGTCAGCAGCTTGCGGCTGCCCGAGGCGGGCACGCCATTGACGTCGTTGAAGGCGCTCATGATCGACAGGGCGCCGGCGTCCACCGCCGCCTTGAACGGCGGCAGATAGACCCCGCGCAGCGTCTGTTCGCTCATGTCGGTGGTGTTGTACTCGACCCCGCCGATGGCGCCCGAATAGGCGGCCATGTGTTTGGCGGTGGCCAGGACGGCGTCGCGGTCGTCCAGACCCTTTTCGCCCTGGAAGCCGCGCACCCGGGCGGCGGCCAGCAGGTTGTTCAGCAGCACGTCCTCGCCGGCGCCCTCGACATTGCGGCCCCAGCGCTGGTCGCGGGCCACGTCCACCATGGGGGCGTAGGTCTGGTGCACGGCCGAGGCGGCCGTCTCGACCGCAGCGGCGCGGGCGGTGCGATAGGCCAGATGGGTGTCGAAGGCCGCAGCCTCGGCCAGGGGCACGGGGAAGATGGTGGACAGGCCGTGGATCACGTCCGCCGCGAACAGCAGCGGGATCTTCAGCCGGCTTTCCTCCATCGCCACTTGCTGGATGCGGCGGCCGGTCTCGGCGCCGATGCCGTTGAACAGGCTGCCGACCTTGCCTTCGCGGATCAGGGCGGTGACGCGCGCGGGGTCCCCCGTGCCGTCCAGCGGATTGACCGCCGTGGGCATCCAGCGGAACGGGTCGGCGAGCAGGTTCAACTGGCCCGCCTTCTCCTCCACGGTCATGGCCGCGATCAGATCTTCGATCCGCTGGCGATGACGCTGAACGGCGCGGGCGGTTTCGGCGGTAGCAGGCATGGGGAAGACTCCGGCGCCCATCAGGGCGAGAAGCCCGAGGCCAGACAAGAAGTTTCGACGGGAAGCCGAAGGTTTTACAGGTCGCGTCTTCATGGGGCGCTCCTTCGGAAGGTCGGGCGGAAGATCGGCGGCGAGATCGTGCGGATCAGGCCGGGGAGGCATGTGGCCTAACCTCTGGCGCATGCCCCCGTCCAGACCCGCGCCGGATGTAAATGATGTAACTGACACGTCGGCGACCACCGCGCGCCCGTCAACCCAAGGCGATATCCAGGAACATCATGCCCACCAGGCCGATCATCAGACCGATCATCGAGCCGTCCCCCTTGGACTGTTCGCGGGTCTGGGGAATGATCTCGGCGGTGACGACATAGATCATGGCGCCCGCCGCCAGTCCCAGGCCCCACGGCAGTGCGCCGGGCGATGCCCCCACGACTCCGGCCCCGATCAGACCGCCGACAGGCTCGACCAGACCCGACGCCAGCGCGGCCAGGAAGGCGGCGCCGCGACCATAGCCCAGCGAGGCCATGGCGGCCGAGACGGCCAGGCCTTCGGGCATGTTCTGGATGCCGATGCCCAGGGCGGTGGCCAGGCCCTGGTGCATGTCGCCGCCGCCGAAACTGACGCCGACGGCCGCGCCTTCGGGGAAGTTGTGCAGGGTGATGGCGATGATGAACAGCCAGATGCGACGGGCGAGATGCTTGGACTGGGCCGGACCGATGGCCAGCATGTCCACGGGCGCGAACCGGTTCATCAGGCCGATCACCGTGGCCCCGATCAGCACCGCCGCCGCCATGGTCCCCGCCGCCCAGCCCTGAGACGCGCCCCCGGCCTGGAGCACGTCGACGCCCGGAATGATCAGCGAGAAGAAGGAGGCCGCCAGCATCACCCCGGCGGCGAAGCCCAGCAGGACGCTCTGGGTCTGTTGTCCCGGCCGTTTGACGAACAGCATGGGCGCCGCGCCGACCGCCGTCATCATGCCCGCCGCCAGACTGCCCAGGGCGCCGGCCGCGATCGGGGAAAGGGATTCCATCATCCGCCTGCTGTGGCGGTGGATACGGCAAGAGACAAGCCCGAACAGTCGCGTTAGAGAAACCTTCATGTCCCAGGCCGCCGCCCTCCCCCCGCGCCCAGACTCCGCCACCAGCGCCGCGTCGGCCCTGAGGGCGGCGCGGCGCATCGTGGTCAAGATCGGATCCTCGCTGCTGATCGACGCCGAAACGCGGCGGCCGACCCGCGACTGGCTGGCGGCCGTGGCGTCGGATCTGGCCGTACTGAAGGCCGAGGGGCGCGAGGTCATCGTGGTCTCGTCCGGCTCCATCGCCCTGGGCCGGGGGCGTCTGCCGAAACTGGGGGCGCGGCTGGAGGACAAGCAGGCGGCGGCCTCGGTCGGGCAGTCGCTGCTGATGGCCGCCTGGTCCGAGGCCCTGGCGCCCCACGATCTGGTGGTCGGCCAGGTGCTGCTGACGCGCGACGACACCGAACGGCGCCGCCGCTGGCTGAACGCCCGCGCCACGGTCGAGGCCCTGCTGGGCCACGGGGTCATCCCCGTCGTCAACGAGAACGACACCGTCGCCACCGAAGAGATCCGCTATGGCGACAACGACCGGCTGGCGGCGCGGACGGCCCAGCTGGCGCGGGCCGATCTGCTGATCCTGCTGTCGGACGTGGACGGCCTCTACACCGCCGATCCGCGCCGCGATCCCACCGCCGCCCATCTGCCCCTGATCGAGACCCTGAGCCCCGACATCCTGGCCATGGGCGGGGGCGCCAACACCCAGGCCGGGGTCGGAACCGGCGGCATGGCGACCAAGCTGGCGGCGGCCCAGATCGCCCGCTCGGCCGGGTGCGCCACCATCATCGCCTCGGGCCAGACCCTGTCGCCGCTCAGCGCCGTCCAGGCGGGCGCCCGCGCCACCCTGATCGCCGCGCCCGACGGACCGATGGCCGCCTACAAACAGTGGATCGCCGGCAGTCTGTCGCCGGCGGGATCCCTGACGCTGGACGGGGGCGCCGTGACCGCGCTGAAGGCGGGCAAGAGCCTGCTGCCCGCCGGGGTCACGGCCGTGAGCGGCGATTTCGAAAAAGGCGACTGCGTGCGCCTGACCGACCCCGAGGGCCGGGCCGTGGGCGTGGGCCTGGCCGCCTACGCCGCCGACGAGGCCGTCCGCATCCGGGGCCGCCGCTCGGACGAGATCGAGGCCATCCTCGGCTATCGCGGCGCCTCGGTTCTGATCCACCGCGACGACATGGTTCTGGACGAGCGATGACCGATCTTGAGACCCGAATGATGGACCTGGGCCGACGCGCCCGCGCCGCCGCCGTCGCCCTGCGTGATGCGCCTGCCGCCGCCCGCACCCGCGCGCTGGAGGTGCTGGCGCAAAAGCTGACGGCGGCCGAGGCCCAGATCCTGGCCGCCAACGCCCAGGACGTGGACGCCGCCCGCGCCAATGGCATGACCGAGGCCCTGATCGACCGGCTGGCCCTGACGCCCGCCCGCGTCGCCGGCATGGCCCAAGCCGTGGCCACCATCGCCGCCGTGCCCGATCCCCTGGGCGTGGAGACCGAACGCTGGACCCCGGCCAACGGCCTGGACATCGCCCGGGTCCGCACCCCCATCGGCGTGCTGGGCGTCATCTATGAGAGCCGGCCCAATGTCACCGCCGACGCCGCCGCCCTGTGCATCCGTTCGGGCAATGCGGCCATCCTGCGCTGCGGCTCCGACTGTCTGCACTCGTCGCTGGCCATCGCGGGCCTGATCGCCCAGGCGCTGGACGAGGCCGGCCTGCCCGCCGACGCGGTGCAACTGGTGGACACGCCTGACCGCGCGGCCGTGGGCCTGATGCTGACCGGGCTGGACGGCGCCATCGACGTGATCATCCCGCGCGGGGGCAAGAGCCTGGTCGCGCGGGTCCAGGCCGAGGCCCGGGTGGCGGTGCTCAGCCATCTGGAAGGGCTGAACCACACCTATCTGCACGAAGCCGCCGATCTGGCGGTGGCGCGGGCCGTGGTGGTGAACGCCAAGATGCGGCGGGTGTCGGTCTGCGGCGCGACCGAGACCCTGCTGGTGGATCGGGCGGCGGCGGAACGCCTGCTGCCGCCCGTCGCCGCCGACCTGATCGCCGCCGGATGCGAACTGCGCGGCGACGCCGAGGCTGTGGCCCTGGTTCCCGCCATGATCCCGGCGACGGAGGCCGACTGGACCACAGAATATCTGGCGCCCATCCTGGCGGTGCGGATCGTCGATGACCTGGACGGCGCCGCCGACCATATCGCCCGTTACGGCTCGGGCCACACCGAGGCGATCATCACCACAGACTCAGACGCCGCCGAACGGTTCGCGGCGCGGGTGGACAGCGCCATCGTCCTGATCAACGCCTCGACCCAGTTCGCCGACGGGGGCGAGTTCGGCTTCGGCGGCGAGATCGGCATCTCCACCGCCCGCCTGCACGCTCGCGGCCCGGTAGGGGCCGAACAGCTGACCACCTACAAATACGTGGTGCGCGGCCAGGGCCAGATCAGACCCTGACCTTCTCCCTCCCCGTCCGGGGAGGGTGGCTGAGCCGCAGGCGAAGCCGGGTGGGGGCGGCCCAGCAAAGCATCCCTGAACGAAAAGAGGCGGCTCGTTTCCGAGCCGCCCCCACCCGGTCGCTGGCGCGACCTCCCTCCCCCGCAGGGGGAGGGAGAAAACGCCTCAGCCGCGTTGCGGCAGGGCATAGGCGATGACGTAGTCCCCCCGTGGCGTCTCCATGAAGTGGTGGCCGCCCGCCATGAGGACCAGATACTGGCGGCCGTTCTGCTCATAGATCATCGGATTGGCCTGACCGCCGGCCGGCAGCACATCCGACCAGACCGTCTCGCCCGTCTCGATGTCGATGGCGCGGATCAGGTCGTCGGTCGCGGCGGCGATGAAGATCAGGCCGCCGGCCGTGACCACCGAACCACCGTTGTTCGGCGTGCCGATCTCCAGCGGCAGGTGCGAAGGGATGCCCCACGGCCCGTTCTTGCGCGCCGTGCCGAACGGCCGGTCCCACAGGGTCTGGCCCGAACGCATGTCGATGGCCGTGATGCCGCCATACGGAGGCTCCTTGCACAACAGGCCCGTCCACTTCACCCGCCAGCCGGCGTTGACGTCGATCGCGTAGGGCACGCCGATCTGCGGATCGCCGGCGCCTTCGCCCTTGGACAGGCTGCCGCCGCGCACGGTCGCTTCCTCCTGCTGGGCGATGTAGCGCGGGTCGTCGCGCGGGAACCAGCCCTTCTCGTTGGCCTCTTCACGCGGCACCAGACGGTTGTAGTTGGGCATGTCGTTATAGTTGGCGATGATCACGCCCCGCACCGGATCGACCGCCACGCCGCCCCAGTCCGAACCGCCGTTGTAGCCTGGATAGTTGATGTAGTGATTGGTCGAGGGCGGGGTGTAGTAGCCTTGGTAGTTCGCCTTCTTGAAGTTGATCCGGCACATCATCTGGTCGATGGGGGACATGCCCCACATGTCGCGCTCTTCGAGGTTCGGCTTGCGCAGGGTGGCGAACAGCGAGAACGGCTGGGTCGGCGCGCGCTGGCCCTGTTCGGTTCCGCCCGTGGTCGGGACCGGGCGTTCCTCCATCCCGTGCAGCATCTGGCCGGTGGCGCGATTGAACACATACATGTCGCCCTGTTTGGTGGGCAGCAGCAGGGCCGGCACGACGCCGCCCCCCGTGGGATAGTCGATCAGGGTCGCCTGCGAGCCCAGGTCGAAGTCCCAGACATCCTTGTGAACCGTCTGGAAATGCCAACGCGGCTTGCCCGTCGTCACATCGAGCGCGACCAGGGCGGTGGAGTATTCATTCTCCTGCGGGCGACGCGAGCTGGACCAATAGTCGGCCGCCGAATTGCCCATGGGCAGATAGACCAGACCCAGGGCCTCATCCCCCGTGGCCGTGGTCCACATATTGGGCGTGCCGGGCGTATAGGTCTCGCCCTCGGGCGGCAGGCCGGTGCGGTCGGGGCGCATCATGTCCCAGGCGAAGCGGAGTTCGCCGGTCTCGACGTCAAAGCCCTGGATCACGCCCGAGGCGTTCCATCGTTTCTGGCCGTCCAGCACCTGATGCCCGGTCACGATCACGCCCCGCACGATGACGGGGGGCGAGGTGATCGACACCATGCCGGGATAGGGGTCGCCCATGCCGCGCTTGATATCCACGGCGCCGTTCTGACCGAAGGCCGGGCAAGGCCGGCCGGTCTGGGCGTCGACGGCGATGATGCGGCCGTCCAGGGTGCCTTCGATGATCTTGGTGGCGCAGGGCTGGGCCGGCTGGGCGTCGGCGCGCACATGATAGGTCACGCCGCGGCAGGCGGCCGTATAGGGGATGTTCTCGTCCGCGACCTGGGGATCATAGGCCCATTTCTGCTGGCCGGTCGCGGCGTCCAGCGCGAACAGCTTGTTGCGCGCGGAACAGAGATAGACGGTGTTCCCGATCTTCAGCGGCGTGGTCTCGGCGCCCCAACGCTCCTCCGGCAGATCGCCGGTGCGGAAGGTCCAGGCGCGTTCCAGCCGGCCGACATTGTCCTTGTTGATCTGGGTCAGCGGGGAATAACGCTGGGCGCTGTCGGTGCCGCCCCAGGCGGGCCAGTCGGCGCCGGTTTTCAGCAGGGCCGGATCATTATAGGCGCCGCGCGGTCCCGGCAGCCGGTTCTCGATGCCGGCCTGGTTGGCCTGGGCGACGACAAACCCGAACACCACGGTCAGAACCGCCAGCCCCAGGGCGCCGCCCCCGGCCAGACGCCCGCCGCCGTGCGGCTTCAGCACCGGCAGGGTCGCCAGAACCAGGAGCATCAAGACTAGAGGCCCCACCAGCCGGGGCACCAGGGCCCAGCCGTCCAGACCCGTCTCCCACAAGGCCCACACGAGGGTGAAGAGGAAGGCGGCGCCATAGACCCACGCGCCCCTGACGTCCCGCAACATCAGCAGGGCGCCGGCGACGATCAGCATCAGGCCCACGACCAGATAGTACCAGGAACCGCCCAGGCTCAGGAGCTGAACGCCGCCGACGGCGAGGATCCCGCCGATCAGAAAAATCAAAACACCCAGGAGGAGGGTCAACCACCCACCCCATCCGCTCGGCGTGGTCCATCGCGGCATGGCGGTTCCCTTGAGAAATTAGAATGGAAAGCCAACGACCGCGAGCCGGGGAGGTTCCGGCAAAGATTGGAGACGCCTGAAACCTGTTTCCCCAACCCTACCGACAGCGCAATTTACTGTCTCGAATTTCGACATATCAGGATGCCTATTGCAACTTGAGCAGCCGCGAACGGGTCTCAGCAATAATATTTGCCTAGGCCGGACCATTCGCGGCATAAGCGCGTCATGCACAAGACCCTGAAGCAAGGCGGGACTTTCGTCGTCGAACCACGCCGCCTCTCGAAGGCCACAGCCGAACTGCGCGCACGCGGGTTCGGAGAGATCACGATTCCGCCCTCGACCGAGACGGCCGAGAAACAGGCGTCGCGCTGCACCGACTGCGGCGTGCCGTTCTGCCAGAACGCCTGTCCGCTTCAGAACAATATTCCCGACTGGCTGCGCCTGTCGGCCGAGAACGAGCCGCGCGAGGCCTGGCGCGTCGCGTCGCTGACCTCGACCATGCCCGAGATCTGCGGCCGCATCTGTCCGCAGGACCGGCTGTGCGAGGGCGCCTGCACCCTGAACCAGTCCGGCTGGGACGCGGTGACCATCGGCTCGGTCGAGGCCTGGCTGGGCGATCAGGCCTTCGCCAACGGCTGGGTCGAACCGATCCGCCCGGCGGCCGAACGCGGCGAGAGCGTCGGCGTCGTCGGCGCGGGGCCGGCCGGCATGGCCGCCGCCGACCGTCTGCGCAGCGAGGGCTATCAGGTCACGGTGTATGACCGGCATGACCGGGCCGGGGGCCTGCTGATCTACGGCATCCCCGGCTTCAAGCTGGAGAAGCACGTGGTCCAGCGCCGCGTGGACCGTCTGATCGACGGCGGCGTCCAGTTCGTCCTGGGCTGCGAGATCGGCAAGGACGTGACCCTGGCCGAACTGCGCGAGCGTCATGACGTGGTCCTGCTGGCCATGGGCGTCTATCAGCCGCGCATCCTGTCGGCGCCCGGCCGGGGTCCGGATTCGACCGTCGCGGCCCTGTCCTATCTGACGCACCAGAACCGGCGCGACCTGGGCGACGCCGAGGAAGACGGTTGGCACGAGGCGCGCGGCAAGCGGGTGGTGGTGATCGGCGGCGGCGACACGGCCATGGACTGCGTCCGCACCGCCGTTCGCCAGGGCGCGGCGTCCGTCACCTGCCTGTATCGGCGCGATCGCGAGAACATGCCCGGCTCGGCCCGCGAAGTGGTCAACGCCGAGGAGGAAGGCGTGGTCTTCGAATGGCTGGGCGCGCCCAAGGCCCTGCTGTCCCAGGGCGACCGCGTCACCGGCGTGCGCGCCGCACGGATGCAGCTGACCGAGGCGGCCCCCGGAGAGCGTCGCGATATCGTGCCCGTCCCCGGCGCCGACTTCGACATTCCGGCCGACATCGTCATCGAGGCCCTGGGCTTCTCGCCCGAGCCGTTTGCGGCGCATGAGCCAAATCTGCGCCTGCGCGACGACGGCACGATCAAGGTCGGCTCGGTCAGCTTCGCCACCAGCCTGCCCGGCGTCTTCGCCGCCGGCGACGCGGTGCGCGGCGCCTCACTGGTCGTCTGGGCCGTGCGCGAGGGCCAGGACGCCGCCGCCGAAATCGACCGTTACCTGAAGACCCGCACCGAGGAGGTCGCGGCATGACCCAATGGCTTGATAAGTACGAAGAAACCCGCGACCGCCTGGAAGCCGGCCACGCCTATGACCGCGCCTCCGAGCGCGACGCCTGCGGCGTGGGCCTGGTCTGCTCCATCGACGGCAGCCCGCGTCGCGACGTGGTGGAATATGCGATCCGCAGCCTGAAGGCCGTGGCTCACCGCGGCGCGGTCGATCCCGACGGCCTGTCGGGCGACGGGGCCGGCATCATGGCGGAACTGCCCCAGGGCTTCTTCGCCGAACAGGTGGCCTCCATCGGCCAGTCCCTGCGTCCCGGCCCGATCTGCGTCGGCCAGGTCTTCCTGCCGCGCACCGACCTGGGCGCCCAGGACCGCGCCCGCGCCATCGTCGAGACCGAGGCCCTGCGCGCCGGCTTCTGGATCTACGGCTGGCGTCAGACGCCCATCGACCTGTCGGTGGTCGGGACCAAGGCCGGGGCGACCCGGCCCGAGATCGAACAGATCATGCTGGCCCCGCCCCTGGACGACGCCGGTCAGCCGCTGGACGGCGAGGCGCTGGAGCGCGAGCTGTATCTGTGCCGTCGCCGCATCGAGAAGACGGTCAAGACCGAGAACCTGGCCGCCGTCTACATCTGCACCCTGTCCGCGCGCTCCATCGCCTACAAGGGGATGGTGCGGGCCGAACTGTTGGGAAACCTGTACCCCGACCTGGAGGATCCGCGTTTCGTCTCGGCCTACGCCGTCTTCCATCAGCGCTATTCGACCAACACCTTCCCCGAATGGAAGCTGGCCCAGCCCTTCCGGATGATGGCCCACAACGGCGAGATCAACACGCTGAAAGGCAATCTGAACTGGATGAAGTCGCACGAGATCCGCATGGCCGCCCAGGCCTTCGGGGATCGCGACCGCGAGGTGAAGCCGGTGGTTCAGCCGGGCGGGTCGGACTCGGCCGCGCTGGACAATGTCATGGAGGTGCTGGTCCACGCCGGCCGGCCCGCGCCGATGGCCAAGGCCCTGCTGATCCCCGAAGCCTGGGCCAAGGACGACGTGGTCATGCCGCCCGAACACCGGGCCTTCTACGCCTATTGCAATGCGGTGATGGAGCCGTGGGACGGCCCGGCCGCCATCTGCGCCGCCGACGGCCGCTGGATCGTGGCGGGCAAGGACCGCAACGGCCTGCGCCCCCTGCGCGCGGTCGAGACCGTCGACGGCCTGCTGATGGCCGGGTCGGAAGCCGGTCTGGTGCCCATCCCCGAAAGCCGGGTGAAGCGTCGCCTGCACATCGGCCCCGGCAAGCTGATCGCCGTCGATATGAAGCATGGCCGTCTGTACGACGAGCATGAGGCCATCGACGCCCTGGCCGCCGCCCACCCCTATACCGAGTGGCTGGACAATATGGTGGATCTGGAGCCGATCATCGGCCCCGGACCCGAACCCCGCTCGACCTCGGGCGATGATCTGACGCGCCGTCAGATCGCCGCCGGCTTCAGCCGCGAGGATCTGGACCTGTTGCTGGACGCCCTGGTGCGCGACGGCAAGGAGGCGGTCGGCTCGATGGGCGACGACGCCCCGCCGGCGGTGCTGTCGGCCCTGCCGCGTCCGCTGAGCCACTATTTCCGCCAGAACTTCAGCCAGGTGACCAACCCGCCCATCGACCCGCTGCGGGAAGCGGGAGCGATGAGCCTGAAGACCCGGTTCAAGAACCTGGGCAATATCCTGGCCCAGGAAGCGGCCCAGACCGACGTCTTCGTCCTGGACAGTCCGGTCCTGACTAACGGCATGTACGAGCGAATGGTCGCCACCGTCGGCGCCGGTTCGACGGTGGTCATCGACTGCAGCTATGACACCCCGTCCGAGGATGCGCGGCCCGGCGCCGGCCTGCGCGCGGCGCTGGACCGGATCATGGACGAGGCCGAGGCCGCCGCCCGCGACGGCGCGGCCCTGATCGTGCTGACGGATCAGCAGGGGTCGGCGGGGCGTCTGGCCGCGCCGATGATCCTGGCCACGGCCGGGGTTCACGGCCGCCTGACCCAGGCGGGTCTGCGCTCCTATTGCTCCATCGTGGTCCGCACGGCCGAGACCCTGGACCCGCACGGGTTCGCGGTCCTGGTCGGGGTGGGCGCGACCACCGTCAACGCCTGGCTGGCCCAGGACCTGTTCCAGGAACGTCTGGACCGGGGTCTGTATCCCGGCCTGACGCTGCGCGACGCCTGTCTGAACTACAAGAAGGGTATCGAGGCGGGCCTGCTGAAGACCCTGGCGCGCAAGGGGATCAGCGTCATCTCCGCCTATCGCGGCGGCTGCGAGTTCGAGGTGCTGGGCCTGTCGCGCGCCCTGACGGCCGAGTTCTTCCCCGGCGCCCCGTCGCGCATCTCCGGCATCGGCCTGGCCGGTCTGGAACAGGCGGCGATGAAGCGGCACACGGTCGCCTGGGGCGAGGCCCGGCCCTCGCCCGCCATCGGCGGCTTCTTCAAGATCCGCTCGGGCGGCGAGGCCCACGCCCACGAGGCCAAGACCATCCACCTGCTGCAGGACGCCTGCAACCGCGGCGACTATCGCCGGTTCAAGCAGTTCTCGGAGGCCGTCCGCAACCAGCCGGACCTGAGCCTGCGCGACCTGCTGGACTTCCGCGAGGGCGTCGCCATCCCGGTGGACCAGGTCGAGAGCGTGTCGGACATCCGCCGCCGCTTCCTGACCCAGGCCATGTCCCTGGGCGCTTTGGGCCCCGAGGCGCACGAGACGCTGAACATCGCCATGAACCGCATCGGCGCCCGCTCGGTCTCGGGCGAGGGCGGCGAGGATCCGGAACGCTATCACCCGCGCGCCAACGGCGACGACGCCAACTCGGCCGTCAAACAGGTGGCCTCGGGCCGGTTCGGCGTCACGGCCGAATATCTGAACCAGTGCCGCGAGATCGAGATCAAGGTGGCCCAGGGCGCCAAGCCCGGCGAGGGCGGGCAACTGCCCGGCTTCAAGGTGACTGAGTTCATCGCCCGGATGCGCCACGCCGTGCCCGGCACCACCCTGATCAGCCCGCCGCCGCACCACGACATCTATTCGATCGAGGACTTGGCCCAGCTGATCTATGATCTGAAGGCCATCAATCCCGACGCCAAGGTGACGGTGAAACTGGTGTCCGCCTCGGGCATCGGGGCCATTGCGTCCGGGGTGGCCAAGGCCAACGCCGACGCCATCCTGATCGCCGGCCACAACGGCGGCACCGGCGCCTCGCCCCAAACCTCGATCAAGCACGCCGGCCTGCCGTGGGAGATCGGCCTGGCCGAGGCCCATCAGGTGCTGACGCTGAACAATCTGCGCGGCACGGTGACGCTGCGGACCGACGGCGGGGTCCGCACCGGCCGCGACGTGGTCATCGCCGCCATGCTGGGCGCCGAGGAATACGGCGTGGGCACCGCCGCCCTGATCGCCATGGGCTGTCTGATGGTGCGCCAGTGCCATTCGAACACCTGCCCCGTCGGCGTCTGTTCGCAGGACGAGCGGCTGCGCGAGAAGTTCACCGGCACCCCGGACAAGGTCGTGAACCTGTTCACCTTCATCGCCGAGGAGACGCGCGAGATCCTGGCCTCGATCGGCGCCCGGACGATGGACGAGATCATCGGCCGCACCGACCTGCTGCGTCAGGTCCGGCGCGGCGGCTCGCACCTGGACGACCTGGACCTGAACCCCCTGCTGGTCCAGGTGGACGAGGGCGCGGCCGGCAAGTGGGCGGACAAGGGCCGCAAGCCCATCGCCGACAGCCTGGACGCCCGGGTGCTGAAGGACGCGGTGCGGTTCCTGGATCGCGGCCAGACGCTGGAGCTGTCCTATCCGCTGAACAACACCCAGCGCACGGTGGGCGCCGCCGTGTCGTCCGCCATCGTGCGGCGATTTGGGGCGCAAGGGCCGGCCGGGCGGCTGAAGCTGCGTCTGGAAGGCATCGCCGGCCAGAGCTTCGGCGCCTTCGCCGCCAAGGGGCTGGAACTGCACCTGACCGGCGAGGCCAACGACTATGTCGGCAAGGGCCTGTCGGGCGCCGAAATCTCGATCCGCACGCCGGAATGGCGCGAGGACCAGCTGATCTGCGGCAACACCACCCTGTATGGCGCGACCTCGGGCCGGCTGTTCGTGGCCGGTGCGGCGGGCGAGCGGTTCGCGGTGCGCAACTCGGGCGCCGAGGCCGTGGTCGAGGGCCTGGGCGCGCATGGCTGCGAATATATGACCGGCGGCCGGGTGGTCGTGCTGGGCGGGGTCGGATGGAACCTGGCGGCGGGCATGAGCGGCGGCGAACTGTTCGTGCTGGATCAGCCGGGCTTCGCCGAACGCGCCCTGAACGGCGACCTGGCGGGCGTGGCCGACATCGACGAAGCGGCGGCCGAACGGCTGCGCGGACTGGTCGAGGCCCATCTGGCGGCGACCGGTTCGCCGCTGGCCCGCCGACTGCTGGGCGACTGGGACAACACGCTTGACCGTTTCGTGCGTATCCTGCCGCTTACGGACATTGTCAGAACGGAGGAACGGCTTAAGACTTCGGCCTGAGACCCTGGCCTGAGCCGTTCCTTCCTCTCCTCCCCGAGACGCATGAAATGACCCGACACGCCGCCCTGTCCGCCATCGCTGTTGCCGGGGCGGCGTCGCTCGCCTCTCCGGCCCTGGCGGCCGCGCCCGCTCTGCTGGCCCATCAGGCGCCCCTGGTCATCGACAATGCGGCGACGGCCTGGATCCTGACGTCCACCGCCCTGGTGCTGCTGATGACCCTGCCGGGTCTGGCCCTGTTCTACGGCGGCATGGTGCGCAAGAAGAACATCATCAGCGTCATCGCTCAGTCGGCGGCGGCCTTCGCCATCGTCTCGGTGCTGTGGTTCCTGGTCGGCTACAGTCTGTCGTTCGGCAAGGGGCCGGATGCGGTGAACGGTCTGATCGGCGGGGTCCAGGCGGCCTTCCTGAACGGGGTGACGATGGAGACGGCGCACAGCCTGCTGCCCGGCCTGCCGGAACTGCTGTTCGTCAGCTTCCAGATGACCTTCGCCATCATCACCCCGGCCCTGATCGCCGGCGCCTTCGCCGAGCGGATGAAATTCTCGGCCAGCCTGCTGTTCTTCGCCCTGTGGCATCTGATCGTCTATGCGCCGATCTGTCACCAGGTCTGGGGCGGCGGCTATCTGGGGAGCCTGGGCGTGCTCGACTTCGCGGGCGGGGCGGTGGTTCACGTCAATGCGGGCGTCGCCGGCCTGGTCTGCGCCCTGGTGCTGGGCCCGCGTCACGGCTTCGGCCGCGACAACATGGCCCCCGCCAATCTGGTCTACAGCGCCATCGGCACCGGCCTGCTGCTGGTCGGCTGGATCGGCTTCAACGCCGGATCGGCGGGCGCCGCCGACGCCCTGGCCGCCACCGCCGCCTTCAACACCATCCTGGCCGCCGCCGCCGCGGCCCTGGGCTGGATGACCGTCGAATGGTTCGACCGCAAGCGCCCGACCCTGCTGGGCCTGTTGTCGGGCGTCGTCGGCGGTCTGGTCGCCATCACCCCCGCCGCCGGCTTCGTGGATCCCAAGGGGGCCTTCTTCATCGGCCTGATCGCGGGTCCGGCCTGCTACGCCGGGGCCGTCTGGCTGAAGCACGCGCTGAAGTACGACGACAGCCTGGACGCCTTCGGCGTGCACGGAATCGGCGGCATCGTCGGCGCCCTGCTGACCGGGGTCTTCGCCACCACCAGCATCAACGCCCTGTCCGAGGGCGCGACGGTGTGGAAACAGGCGCTGGGCCTGGGCGGGGCCATCGTCTGGAGTGCGGTCGGCACCTTCGTGGTCCTGATGATCTGCAAGTTCACCACCGGCCTGCGCGTCACCAAGGACGAAGAGGTCGAGGGCCTGGACTATACCCAGCATGGCGAAGCCATCCACTGAGGTCGCAGACAGGGACGGTTGATCCCGTCCCTGTCCGCCCCCATCTTCATCTGTGACCGGGAGCCTTGCCGATTGCGGGAGGCCCACGGTCGGTCGCTTTTCCGAGGACCCAGATGACGACGACCCGCACCATCCTGTTCGACAGCCCGTTCCTGCTGGGCTTCGACCACACCCGCGCCCTGATCGACCGCGCCGCCAAGGCTGCGGCCGAGAGCTATCCGCCCTATAACGTCGAACAGATCGGCGAGGCGGGGGTCCGGATCAGCCTGGCTGTGGCCGGGTTCGCTCCTGACGAACTGGCCATCACCCTGGAAGGGCGGCAGCTGACCATCGCCGGCAAGCGCGACGACGCGGGCAAGAGCGAACAGGCCTTCCTGCATCGCGGCATCGCGGCGCGAGGCTTTGTACGCAGCTTCGTCCTGGCCGACGGGCTGGAGATCGAGGGCGCGCGGCTGGAACACGGCCTGCTGCATGTCGATCTGATCCGGCCCGAGGCCGAGCGCCAGGTGCGGCGCATTCCCATCACGGCCGGCTGAAAAGCGCAGCCGTTCGAACCGCCCGGCGATCCGGGCGTTGTCAAAGCGAAGGAGGCGGTCCTATGACGCCGATGATGATGACCAAGGAAGATTTCGCCGGACTGGGCGCCCCCGATCTCGTCTATGTGCGCGAGGTGAAGGCGTCCGACCTGCTGGAAGAGGCGGTCGAGATGAAGGACATCGCCTTCGACCCGAATCAGTCCCTCTACGCCGTTCACAGCGCGGATGGAGAACGGCTGGCCGTCATGCTGGACCGCGACACCGCCTTCGCCGCCGCTGTGGCGCACGAGCTGGAGCCGGTCTCGGTTCACTGAACAAGGGAAAGGGCGGCCGGGCGCCGCCCTTGACCGCCGGCCTCTCAGGCGGCCGTGGCGGGCGCCTGGTCCTTGACGAACAGGGCCTTGATCGCATCGACCGTCCGGGCCTGACGCAGCTGCTCACGCAGTTCCGGCGACCGCAGGGCGCGCGAGACCGCCGCCAGGGCGCGCAGATGTTCGGCGCCGTCCTTGGGCGGGGCGAACAGGGCCAGCAGCAGATCGACCGGACGATCATCGACCGCTTCATAGGCCACAGGCGTATCCAGGCGCACGAAGACGGCCGTGACCCGGTCGATCTCCTTCAGACGGGCGTGCGGCACGGCCACGCCGGAGCCCAGGCCGGTGGAGCCCAGGGCTTCGCGTTCCAGCAGGGCCTCGAAGATACGGCCCTGGTCGACGCCCAGAGCCTGGGCCGCAGCCTCGGCCACGGCATGAAGCGCCTGACGTTTCGACGAGGCGCCGCCACGCAGCACCACGCCGTTCGGCGCGAGCAGATCTGCGATATCCATGGGTAGCCCAACTCTAGATAAGCGACTGGCGGCCGCGGGCGCCCCTTTAGAGGCTCCCGCGGCAAAGTCAAACTAAGCCGTAGTCTAATGCCCGTTCGACTTCTTCGTGCGCTCGGGGTCGATCCAGCCGACATTGCCGTCTGGGCGGCGATAGACGACGGACAGGCCGCCGTGCGCCGCATTGCGGAACAGCACCACCGGATAGCCGGTCATATCCAGTTCCAGGACCGCGCGACCGACCGTGATGGAGCGGATCTCATGCTCGGTCTCGGCGATGACCATGCCCACGGGCGGCGGGCCGTCGTTCTCGCCGGTGTCGCCGAAGACGTCGTCCTCGACGCTGTCGGGATCCCGCAGCACGATGCTGCGAGCGACTTCGCGGGCGGCGTTTTCGGTCTTTTCAGGCGACAGGCCCTTGGGTCCGATGTGGTGATCCTTGAGCCGGCGCTTGTAGCGACGGACCCGCTTTTCGAGACGATCCAGCGCCTCGGTGAAGGCGGAATGGGCGTCGCCGCCCATGCCCGTCGTCACCAGGGTCTGGCCCGACGCGAGGCGGACCCAACAGTCCACCTTGAAGTTGTGGCCGTCCTTGGACACCACGACCTCGGCGTCTTCACCGCCGCGGGCGAAGTATTTTCCGACCCCGTCTTCGAGTTCCTGGGAGATGCGCGAGCCTAACGCTTCGCCGACATCCACTTGCTTGCCGCTGACTTGGACTTGCATACGGATAGAACGCTCCCGCCCGCATTTGGTGTCAATCGGGATCACCGATTTGTGGTCACGCTTCAGCCGGTCTTAAGCATCCTGCGGCGCTCGACGGAGGACGGAATCCTCAAGGCTTCCCGATACTTGGCGACCGTTCTACGGGCTATATCTATGCCCGCCTCCTTAAGGATTTCGACGATCCGATCATCGGACAAAACGTCGCCCCCCACCCCTTCCCCATCGATCATGGTTTTTATCCGATGGCGGACCGCCTCGGCCGAATGAGTCGAGGCGCCGTCCACCGATTGGATGGCGGCGGTGAAGAAGAATTTCAGCTCGAACACCCCGCGCGGGGTCGAGACATATTTGTTGGAGGTGACGCGGCTGACCGTCGATTCGTGCATGCCGATGGCGTCGGCGACCGTCTTCAGATTCAGCGGGCGAAGGAATTCGACGCCGAAGGCCAGGAAGGCGTCCTGCTGGCGCACGATCTCGGACGAGACCTTCAGAATGGTCTTGGCGCGCTGGTCCAGCGACTTGACCAGCCAGCTGGCCTGGGCGGCGCATTCGGCGACGAAGGTCTTTTCGGTGTCGGACCGGGCGCCGGCCTGAACCAGGCCGTGATAGCGTTTGTCGATCAACAGGCGCGGCAGGGTGTCGGCGTTCAGCTCGACCCGCCAGCCGCCGGCCGGGTCGGGCCGCACATGGACGTCGGGCACCACGGTCTGGGCCGGTTCGCCGCCGAATCCGGCGCCGGGGCGGGGCGTCAGGGCCTTCAGCTCGGCGATCATCTCGGCCAGATCCTCGCCGTCGACGCCGCAAATCTTCTTCAGGCCCGCCAGGTCGCGCCGGGCCAGCAGGTCCAGATGGTCGAGCAGGGCGCCCATGGCCGGGTCGAAACGATTGCGCTCGATCAGTTGCAGCTTCAGGCATTCGGGCACCGAACGGGCCATGATCCCGGTCGGCTCGAACCCCTGGCAGACGGCGACGACGGCCTCGATCCGGTCCAGGCCGACGCCGAGGCGATCGGCGAACTCGGCCATTTCGCCGCGCAGATAGCCGCCCTCGTCGGTGGCGTCGATCAGGGTCAGGGCGATGGCGTGGTCGGCGGCCGAAAGGCCGGCCGAGGAGGCCTGGGCCTGCAGATGCTCCCACAGGGTCAGTTCATGGGCGTCGGGCCGTTCGCCGTCGCCTTCGAAGACCTGGCCGCCCTTGCCGGCGCTGGACCAGTCGGACAGGCCCGGCTGGGCCTCGTCCGTCATGCGGTCGCTGGTGCGTTCGCCGGGCGCGGCGTCGCCGTAGACATCGTCGGACCCGGCGTCCATCGAGGCCACGGAATCCTGGCCGACCCCGTCGCCGAAGGACATTTCACCGTCCGGGGCGGCGTCGGAAACCGAAACCGGGGCCTCGGGGCCTTCGCCCTCGGGCTCGTCGCGTTGCAGCAGGGGATTACGCTCCAGCTCGGCCTCGACGAACTCCTCGAGCTCGAGGTTCGACAGTTGCAGCAGCTTGATCGCCTGCTGCAGCTGGGGCGTGATGACCAGCCCCTGCCCCTGTCTGATCTCTAGACGTTGCCCGATCACGTTCGAAAAATCCTGCCGGCGCGCCAACTGGCCCGGAACTTGCTGTCAGCATGGATCGAGAGTGGTTAACGCCCGACAAACAGCGGTTCGCGTGGCGCCCGAACGCGGGCGCCGGAACACGGACGTGCAGAAGCCCCCTCGCGCTTTCGCTGCGAAGTTATGGAGGGCTGGGCGGGGCGCCGGGCCTTCGCCCGGAGTTTGGTGTTTTGAGTACCGTTTCGACGAAGGTTTGACGCTCCGCGCGAATGGTTGGCCTGCAAGCTCGGGGCGCCGAGCGGTGGCGGTCTTATCGCCTAACCCCATAAGCCTGCGACGGGTCGGCGGTCCCTGCGAAGAACCGTCCCGAGTGCGATCGAGTATCCCCCTCGACCCTCCGACGGCGTTTTGAGACATCGTCGGCGCGGAGGGATTGCACCCCCGCTCCCGTTCCATCCGCTCCCGCCGCCGCAAGGTCGCAGGCCTTACGAGCCCTCCAAGCGACGAGACCGAGGCGGATTATAGGGGGTGGGGAAACCCTGGCGGGGAAGTCGGGGCGAGAAACTGACAAGCCGTTGGAATCATTAGAGTGAGACCAGCGTCATTGTCACAGTTGGACCCGTTCGGACCCCCTCCGTCTCGCCGGCTTCGCCGGCGATCCACCTCCCCCAAGGGGGGAGGATTTCGGTCATCGCATTCCTCCCCCCTTGGGGGAGGTGGCGCGGCGCGAAGCGCCGTGACGGAGGGGGCGCGTCAGGCGTAGTTTTCGCCCAGATAGACCCGGCGGACCTCGGCGTCGTTGACCGCCTCTTCAGCCGTGCCTTCGAACAGGACCGACCCGCCCGAGATGATCGAGACCCGGTCGGTGATGTCCAGGGTTTCGCGGACATTGTGGTCGGTGATCAGCACGCCGATGCCCTGGTCCGCCAGATAGCGGATGACCGAACGGATGTCGGCGATGGCCAGGGGGTCGATGCCGGCGAAGGGTTCGTCCAGCAGGATGAAGGACGGCCGGCCCGCCAGGGCGCGGGCGATTTCGACCCGGCGACGTTCGCCGCCGGACAGGCCGGTGGCGGGGGCGTGACGCAGGTGATCGATGTGAAGCTCGTTCAGCAGGCGGTCGGTCTCGGCCTGAAGCTGATCGCGCGGATAGTTGAGCTCGACCACCGCCATGATGTTCTGCTCGACCGTCATGCCGCGGAAGATCGAGGCCTCCTGGGCCAGATAACCCAGGCCCATGCGGCTGCGCTGGTACATGGGCTGGCTGGTGATGTCCTCGCCGTCCAGCCAGATCGTGCCGGAATCGGGCGGGATCAGGCCGGTGATCATGTAAAAACAGGTGGTCTTGCCGGCGCCGTTGGGGCCGAGCAGGCCCGCGACCTCGCCGCGCTGGACGGTCAGGGAGACGTCGCGCACGACCTGACGCTGGCCGAAGGCGCGGGCGATGTTGCGCACCCGCAGCCCTTTTTCAGCAGCCGAGACCGCCGGTTCCGGCGTCGCCGCCGGCCGGTCGGACAGGTTCAGGGCGGAGAGTTCCTTGCGCGCCAAATCCTCAGATCCCGTTCTTACGTCCTGGGCCGGGCGGCCTCAGTTGGTTCCGTTGGGATAGAAGACGCCCTGGATGCGGCTGCCGGCGGTCCCGCCGCGCGGGGCGCCCGACATATTGGCCGCGTCGGTGTTGACGTTATAGACCAGCCGCCCGCCCGTCAGGACGTTCTTGCCCTGGTTCAGGATGACGTTGCCGGTCACGACCAGTTCGCCGTTCGACAGCGTATAGACGGCGCGGTCGCCGCGCATCGACTGGGTCGGGGTGACGAAATAGACGGTGCCCGTGGCCTCGACCCGCTCCGGATCGCCGGCGGCGTTGCGGAACAGGGTGATGGCCTCGGCCCGCAGGCGGTTCTGACCCTGGGTCACTTCGGCCCGGCCGCGCAGGCTGATGCGTTCGGCGGACTGTTCGCCCGTGTCGGCGCCGAAGGCGATGGGCTGGTTCGAGCTGGCGCCCGCGCTCTGTGCGTCGCCCACGGCCGGCAGGGCCAGCAGGGTCAGGGCCGCCAGCGCCGCAACCGTCCGGGCGTAATGGGTTTTCGATGTCATCGCCGTCATTCGCCTGATCCCGAGGGATTGATGGTCCCGCTTATCTTGGTGTCGCCAGAGCCCTTGAACACCACGCGCTCGCCCTGATCATAGATCGCATAGGACGAAGCGTTGATGGTTCCAATAGGGCCGGCGCCCTGAACGCCCCGTGAACCCGTGATGATCCCGGTCGAGGTGTCGACCACCGCCTCGGGCGTGGTCAGGACGAAGCCGGAGCCGCCGTCCGAAATCCGCACGTTCGGGCCGATGGTCACGGTCCTGGCCTGTTCGTTGTAGGTCCCGCCGTCGGCGGTCATTTCGGTGACCTTGCGGCCGCCCAGGTTCAGCTTCAGCGCCGGGCCGACCAGGCGGAAATGGCCGGTGGCGGGATCGCGGATCGCGCCCTGGGCGCCGACGGTGAAGGCGCGGCCTTGCGCGTCCTGGCCGTGGAACAGGGGCTTGTCCAGCCGGACCTCCTGGCCCTGGCTGGCCTTGCGCTCCACCCCCGACATGACGGTGCGGAACACGGTCCAGGTCAGGACGCCGCCCGCCAGCACCAGGATGATGATCGGCAGGACGCGGCGGTACAGTTTGACGCGCCGCGAACGCGCCCGCCAGCGCGCACCGGCCAGGACCACCCGGGCCTCGTCCGCGGCGTCCGCCTGGATCCGTGTCTGTTCGCCGGGGTCGGTCAAGCGCGCCTCAGCTATGGGCGAAGATGTCGATCTCGTCCCAGCCGGCGAGATCGAGCGCCGAACGGGTCGGCAGGAAGTCGAAACATTTGGCCGCCAGTTCGGCCCGTCCCTCGCGCGCCAGCATCAGGTCCAGCTTGGCCCGGGCGGCGTGCAGATAGAGGACGTCCGAGGCGGCGTAGTCCAGCTGGGCCTGGGTCAGTTCGGCCGCGCCCCAGTCGGACGACTGCTGGGCCTTGGACAGGTCGACGCCGACCGTCTCGCGCACCACGTCCTTCAGCCCGTGGCGGTCGGTGTAGGTGCGGGCCAGTTTGGAGGCGATCTTGGTGCAATAGACCGGCCGCGTCTCGACCCCGAGGTGCAGCAGGAACATGCCGATGTCGAAGCGACCGAAGTGGAAGATCTTGGTCACCGCCGGATCGGTCAGCAGGCGCTTCAGGTTCGGACAGTCATAGCCGGGGCGGTTCAGGCGCACGACATGGGCGTTTCCGTCGCCGGCCGACAACTGGACCACGCAAAGGGGGTCGCGGCGGAAGCGCAGGCCCATGGTCTCGGAATCGATGGCGACGTCCGGTCCCAGGTCCAGGTCGTCGGGCAGGTCGCCCTCGTGCAGGTAAACGGTCATGGGCAGGTTCTTACACGGCTGGGGGACGGGGCGAAACGGCTTACAGCGCGACGGACGGGCCTCAAGCAGGCGAGCGCCGCGCGCGAGGCGATAGGCCCCAAAACGAAGATGGCCTCAAGCAGGCGAGCGCCGCGCGCGATGCGATAGGCCGAAAAAGCAAACGGCGCCGTGTCCGAAAACACGACGCCGTCTATAATATGGTGCCCAGAAGAGGACTCGAACCTCCACGGCCGTTAAGCCACTGGCACCTGAAGCCAGCGCGTCTACCAATTCCGCCATCTGGGCCCCGTCGGCAGCGCCTTGCGGCGTTTCCATCGGGAAGGCGCGGACCTCTAAGGGAGGGTCCGGGCGGGGTCAACAGGGATTTTTCGTCGGAGGTCGGTTTTATTTCGCAAGCGAGGCGGGAGGCCCCGACGCAGGCGTCGGTCGGACAGGGTTGCGGCCCGTTAAGCCTGTTCGCTTACCTCGCTTTGAGAGCCCGTCCCCTATCTGGGAGCGATGGCGGATCCGTCCCGAGTTCCCAAGGCGCACGAGCGGCGCACGACCCCTCGCGCGACCTATCGCAAGCGTCGGCGTCGGCGCGAGCGCGTCCACATGTTCGGCCAGCTGGTCGATCTGGTGAAGCCCGAGGAAGTTCTGCATCACGTCCAGGACGCCGTGGCCGAGGGCCGCAAGAGCGTGGTGGCCAACCACAATCTGCACAGTCTGTACCTGCTCCAGAAACATCCGGAGATGCGGGCCTTCTACGACATGGCCGAGCTGGTCGAGGTCGATTCGACGCCGATGATCTGGTTCTCCCGCGCCCTTGGGCTGCACAGCCGGGGCTTTCATCGCTGCACCTATCTGGACTGGCGCGACCATTTCTGGAGCGTCGCCAACCGCAAGGCCTGGCGGGTCATGGCGGTCGGCGGCGCGCCGGGCGTGGGCGAGGAGGCGGCGCGCCGGTTGGGCGCGCGCTATCCCAAGACCGAGATCCGCACCCGTCACGGCTTCTTCGACGCCCGGGCAGGTTCCGCCGACAACGCTGAAGTCGTCGCGGAGATTCAGGCTTTTCAGCCGCATATCCTGTTCGTCGGCATGGGCATGCCGCGCCAGGAGCTGTGGACCCTGGCCGTGTTCGACGCCCTGCCCGACTGCGTCATCCTGTCGGTCGGCGCCGCCTTCGACTATGAGGCGGGAACCCAGAATCCCGCGCCGCGATGGATGGGCCGCGCCGGGATCGAATGGGCCTATCGGCTGGCGCAGGACCCCCGCCGCCTGTTCCATCGCTATTGCATCGAGCCCTGGACCCTGGCGCCCCTGGCGATCCGCGACCTGCGCGCGGCCCGCCGCCGCATGTCCGGCAAGACGGCCGCCCGGGGCGCGGACTTCGGCGCGCCGCCGACCCGCAATTTTCCGCACGGAACCTGAAGGACCTGGGCCGCGCTCCGGCCGATCAGATCGGCATGGCCATGATTTCCTTGTAGGCGGAAATCACCTGGTCGCGGACGGACATCACGGTTTCCAGCGACGCCTCGGCCGAGCTGAGGGCCGTGACCACGTCGATCAGATTGCCGTTGCCCTGGATCGACTGGGTCATCTGGGTCTCGGCCGCGCGCGACTGCTGGGTCATGTCGGTCATGGCGTTCTTGACCAGGTCGGCGAAGCCGTTGTCGCCGGAGGCGGGCGGTTGCGCCGCCGTGGGCATGGCGCTGCCCTGAACGGCGGCGTAGGCGCGGGCGGCCATCATCGGGTTCATGGCCTAGTCCTCAGCGTTTGATGATGTCGAGGGTGCGGCTGTCCATGGACCGCGCCGTCTCGATGACGTTCAGATTGGCTTCGTAGGCGCGCTGGGCTTCGCGCATGTCCATGGCTTCCACCAGGGTGTCGACATTGGGCCGCATCACATAGCCCTGGGCGTTGGCCGCCGGGTGCGAGGGGTCGTAGTCCATCTTGAACTCGCCCTGGTCGGGCCGGACCTCGGCCAGGGTCACGCCGGTCGCGCCGTCGACCTCGCGCGCCTGAAAGACCGGGATCTGGCGGCGATACGGCTCGCCGCCGGGGGTGCGGGCGGTGGACTGGGCGTTGGCGATGTTCTCGGCGATGACGCGCATGCGCGACTGCTGGGCCTTGAGAGCCGAGGCCGCCACGGCCATGGCGCTGTTCGAGGGTGGGATGGGATCAGGCATGGATCAGTCCTTCGTCTCAGCCCGCGCCAGGCTTGCGCGCGGCCATGCGGAGCATGGACATGGATTTCTGGTAGAAGCCGATGGCGGCGTCATAGGCCATGCGGCTCTCGGCCATCTTCAGCATCTGCTCCTCGACCACCACCGAGTTGCCGTCCAGCGTGGTCTCGGAGTCCGGCGACTTGGTCGGATCGAACCGAGGCGCGCTGACGGCCGGGGCGATATGGGCGCGGTTGGTGCGGACGACCTGAAGCCCCCCGCCCGAACGCAGGGCGGCGGCGAAGTCGGTCGGCTGTTTCAGATCGCGGCCGACGAAGCCGGGCGTGTCGGCGTTGGCCACATTCTCGGCGATGAGCTTCTGGCGCTCGTCCAGCCAGCCCAGCCGGCCCTTGATCTGCCCCAGCAGCGGTATGTCGGCGACGCCCATGGCGATCTCCCGTGCGACGCGGATGCGCGCGATGGGCAGAAAATGCCGCCTCCATGGTTAACAGGCCGTTATCTAAACCCATCGTTAACCGTGGTGGTTAAGACTTGAGGAACAGCGCCGACTGCGCGGGGCCTTAAGCGTATGAATTTCCTCGATCTCGCCCGCGCCGTCTTCGGCCTGGCCTTCACCCTGGGCCTGATCGGCCTGGCCGCCTATGCGGCGCGCCGCTATGCGCCGCAGCTGATGGCCAAGCTGAACGCCCAGCGCGGCGAACGGCGGATGCAGGTGGTCGAGACCCTGGTGCTGGATCCCGCGCGGCGGCTGGTCCTGGTGCGGATCGACGAGGAAGAGCGGCTGATCCTGCTGGGCGAAGGCCGCGAACTGATCGAGCCGCGCCAGACGGAGATCTTCAAGTGAAGGGGTCCGGCGTTCTCCCTCCCCCTGCGGGGGAGGGGCGTCGCGCAGCGACGGGGCGGGGGCGGCAAGGCGACGCCGCACGGACTGTCGATCGGTCGCCCTGCCCGCCCCACCCGGCTCCGCTGCGCTCCGCCCCCCTCCCCCGCAGGGGGAGGGAGAAGGTGTTTGCGATACCCGCCGCGTCCGAGCTGAAGCGCGCGGCCCTGTTGTCTCTGTTCACCACCCTGGTGTGCCTGGCCTGGCCTCTGGCGGCCTTCGCCCAGGACGCGGCTGCGGGCGGGTCGGCGATCAATATCGACCTGGGCAGCGGCGCGGGGCTGACGCCGCGGGTGGTGCAGCTGGTCGGGCTGATGACCGTGCTGTCGCTGGCGCCCTCCATCGTCATCATGACCACCAGCTTCGTGCGAATCGTCGTGGTCCTGTCGCTGTTGCGGACGGCGCTGGGGATGCAGCAGTCGCCGCCGAACGCCGTTCTGGTGTCCCTGGCCCTGTTCCTGAGCGCCATCGTCATGGCCCCGACCTGGCAGGACGCCTATGATTCGGGCATCCGTCCGCTGCTGGATCAGCAGATGGAATTGCCCCAGGCCTTCGATGCGGCGTCGGAACCTGTGAAAACCTTCATGCTGGCCCAGGTGGACCGCGGAGACCTGGCCCTGTTCACTCGTCTGAGCCGCGTGGAGGCCCCGGCCAACCTGCAGGAGCTGCCCCTGCGCGTGGTCACGCCGGCCTTCATGATCAGCGAGCTGAAGAAGGCGTTCGAAATCGGATTTCTCCTTTTCGTTCCGTTCCTTGTGATCGATCTGGTGGTCGCCAGCGTGCTGATGTCCATGGGTATGATGATGCTGCCTCCGGTGGTGGTGTCCCTGCCGTTCAAGTTGATCTTTTTCGTGCTGGTGGACGGCTGGAGACTGGTCGCCGGCAGCCTGGTCGAGAGCTTCCAGCGGGCGTCCGGAACCGGATAATCCCCGCCCCATAAGGCTTTGCGCCTTTTACCCGCTTGCAATGCCGGACGAAATCCGTGTTGATCCCCCAGTCCTCGCCCTGAATCGGGCGACTAACACTGGAAACGCTTCTTATGACCACTCAAGCCGAACTGATCGCCGCCGTCGCCAAGGACGCCGGTGTCTCGCAGGCCGACGCCGGCAAGGTGCTGACCGCCATCGTCGAAAACATCCACGCCAGCCTGAAGGCCGGCGGCGACGTGCGCATCTCGAACCTGGGCGTCTTCGACACCGCCGCCCGCGCCGAGCGTGAAGGCCGCAACCCCGCCACGGGCGCGACCATCAAGATCGCCGCCTCGAAGGCCGTCCGCTTCCGCGTCTCCAAGCCGCTGAAGGACGCCGTCAACGGCTAAGGTTTTTCCGGTCCCCTCGGGGACCGATCAACCGATTCAACGGGCGGGGGTCGCTGGGCGATTCCCGCCCGTTTCCTTTCGGAAGTCCTGTTTGGCGGCGTTGACCCAGCCGACGAAGGTGTCGGCGTTGGCCGACAGGGCGGCGAAGTCGTTCGCCCCGGCCAGACCCGCCAGATTGTCATCCAGGGCCACGCGGATCGCATTCGCTGACCGCGCCCGGGGGATGAAGGGCGAATACTGGCCGCGCAGACGATCCAGGGCGGCGGGGTTTCCACTCAGCGAATAGCCCACGCCGGCGCGAATCAGCCAGCTTTCCTCGGACGGGGTCAGGGGCGCCTCCGCCTGCTTGTAGCGGTCGCCCAGACGCGCTTCGTACAGGGGCGCGGCCTCGGCCCACTTCTGCTGTTTCCACAGGATGTCGCCGCGCACCTCGCGCGCCGGGGCGGACTGGTCGCGGTCCAGAACCTCCAGGGCGTGATCGTAGCGGCCCAGATCCATCAGGGCGCGGGCCTCCAGCGCCCGACGCTCGCTGTTGATGGCGTTGGGCAGCAGGGTGGTGCGCGAGCCCCAGATGGCCTGCAACGCCTTCTCCGGCTGACGGTCCATCAGATAGACGGTGGCCAGATCGGTGGCGACCTGGGCCTTGGCCACCCCGTCCAGCCGCTCGTCCACCTGGTGTTTCAGCAGTTCGGCGGCCTGGTCCAGCAGATCGACGTCGATCAGGCGGCGCGACAGACGGCGCACCATCTCGTCGCCGTCGGCGCCGATGGGGGTCAGTTCGCGGAAATCATAGAACAGGGCCAGGGCCTGAACCGGCTGCAAGCCGTCGGCCGCGCCTTCCAGGAACAGGGCGCGGAAGGCGTTGGACTGGTCGGCGTAGATCTCGGCGGCGCCGGGCACCCCGGACATCCGCTTGCCGGCGCCGCGCAGGGCGTCCAGGGCCTCGCGATAGCGGCCCTGCTGAAGATAGAGGTCGGCCAGTTTGCGGATGACGGCCAGTTCGGTGGCGTCGCCGCGCCAGCGCCACTTCAACTGCTCAAGCTGCTGGGCCGCCTGATCCGGCGTCAGGACGCCCTTGTCCAGCTCCAGACCGATGGCGCCCAGTTTGGCGGGGGTGGCGATGCCGTCCAGCGGCGCGCGGGCCACGGCCTTGTACACCGCCAGCGCCCGGTCCTTGTCGCCGGACAGTTCGAACAGCCGCGCCTGGACCACGCGCGCGGTCAGCTGATCGGCGGCCGAGGCGTTCTGGCTGAAGACATAGGCCAGCAGCTGGCGCGCGGCCGGCAGGTCGTTGGTCTGGATGGCGGCCAGGGCGTGGGCGGCGCCGAAGCGGGCGCGCCATTCCTTGGGGAAGTCGTCGATGACCGAGGCCCCGGCGGCGAAGGCGCGGCGCGCCCCCTCCCAGTCGCCCTGTTCGGCGGCGATATAGCCCTGCCAGACCTTGGCGGCGGGATCGTTCGACAGGGCCGAGCCGGCGAAGTCGGCCTGGGCCTCCTCCAGACGGCCGACGCCGACGCGGGCGGCGCCGCGCAGGCCGCGCACCTCGGGCTCGCCCTGCATGTTGGGGGCCTTGGCGACCAGGGCGTTGATGACGCCGATCGCCTCATAGTTCAGGCCCGACCCGACCAGGAACCGGGCCAGGGCCATGCGCGCCGCGATGGGCGCGCGGGGATTGTCGGTTCCGGCGATGGTCTCGGCGGCGGCCGCGTCCTGAAGACGGCGATAGCGTTGCGAGAAGCCGTCCTCGCCTGCGGTCGCCCATTCCTCCAGGATCAGGGCCGGATAGGCCGCCGGCTTCGGCGCGTCATCCTCATGGGCGGCGGCCTCCAGCGTCGCCGACGGCGGCGACAGGGTCAGGCCCTGCGGGCGGCTGAGGGTGACCAGATCGCCCACCGCCTCGATCTTCAGATCGTCGGTCGTGGTCTCGACCGCAAGGCCCTGGGCGGTGGGAATCAGGCTGAGATCGACGGTGCTGCGCGTGCCCGAGAACCCCTTGCCGGGCGCCAGGGCGGTGACGGCGGCGAAACGGTCGCCGACCAGGGGATCCGTCAGCCAGACGGTCTTGGTCGCGCCCGCCATCCGCGCCACCAGGGTGGCCGAGCCGTCGTCGGAGCGGTCGATCTCGACGCCCGAGGCGCCGGCGGGCGGACCGCCGATGGTCACGGTCCAGGTTCCGCCCTGCCCTTCGGCCGCCACGGGCAGGCCGTCGGGCGCGGCGATGCGGACGGCGGTGTAGTCAGGCCCGGCGGCCCAGCGGGCGTCCTTGGCCGGACCCAGGGCCTTGGCGCCGGTCAGGTCCATCTTGGCGGCGGTGTCGAACACGACCCAGACGGCCTCGCCCCGCCGGAAGACGGCGGCGCCCACCGGCGCGCCCCACTGGAAGGTCAGGACCGTCTTGTCCGGCGTCGAGACGGCGCGGACGGGCACGACGGAATTGATGGCCGCCGCCCGTTCTTCCGACGTCGGCTCGGGCGCCTTGCCCGGCGCATAGAGGTTCAGCCAGACCGCGCCGTCAGCCGCGCCGGACCGGGCGTCGGCGCCCTCGGCCAGGGTGATGACCAGATCGGTCGTTCCGCCCCGCGCCAGCCGCGTCTCGACCGCCTTGACCCCCTCCGGCGGATCGACGCGCAGGCGCGAGACGTCCGGCGCGGCCGAGACGCCCAGGCGGACGATGACCTTGTCGCCCTCGCGCCGGACCTGGCTGCGCGCGCCGATGACGCCGCCGAATTCGACACGGGTGAATTCGCTGGATTGGCCGATGCTGATCGACAGCGGATCGCGCGACCGGCCGGCTTCCTGGGCCAGCGGCGCCAGTGGCGCGAACACGACCGCGCCGGCCGCGGCGGCGGCCACGGTCGACTTCAGGATACGCTTGCTGTGCGGGGTCCCGGACATATCCGTCGAGCCTTGCCCCACAAGCTCTTTAATCACGGTTAACCGACATTGACCGGGATTCTACGGATAGGACGGTTCGTCCGGCGACAGGCGGCGCGATCCGGCCCATGATGGGGCCATGACCGATTACCCGCGCCTGAGCACCCTGAAGACCGGCCTGGCCTGTCGCTGTCCCCGCTGCGGCGAGGGGGCGCTGTTCAAGGGCTATCTGACCCTGCGCGAATCCTGCCCGAAATGCGGGCTGAACTATGGGTTCGCCGATCCGGCCGACGGCCCCGCCTTCTTCGTCATGACGGCGGTTGGCCTGGTCGGGATGATCCTGCTGATGGTCTTCGACTTCAGCGTGAAGCCGCCCATCTGGGTGCACGCGGTGGTGACCCTGCCGATCCTGGTGATCATGTGCCTGGGCTGCCTGCGGCCGTTCAAGGCCTGGCTGGTGGCGGAGCAGTTCATCCACAAGGCCGCCCCGCCGGAGTTCTCCAGCAACGGCAAGCACGGGGATTGAGGGCGGGGGCGCAGCCCCCCCTCTCACACCGTCATCCTAGGGTTTGTCCCTAGGATGACGGTCTTATGGGATAGGGCGGTCTTCGCCCGAACCTTTGCCTCAATCGATGCAGAGCGTCGGGCCGGCCTTGCCGTCCTCGACCGGCGTATTGCAGCCGAAACGGTCGCTGTCAGCCTGGCAGACGCCGGTCGTGGCCGCGCCCGGCGCGAGGCCGCTGTTGCCCTCGACGCGGCAGTCGCCCTGGCATTGGTCGCCGTCGGTGCAGGACTTGCCCGCGTCAGCGTAGCTGATCACACACTGCCAGGACTGCATCCGGCCGACCTGTTTCATCGTGCCGCCCCGCGTGGCGCAGGCCGAGGCGTCGGCGCTCTGCATCGGGGCGTCGGAGCCGGCGCCTGTCGTCTGAGGGGTGCAGGCGGCGGCCATCAGGGCGGCGGCGGCGATGAGAGCGATACGGATCATTTGACCTGTCCTTTTGCGAAGCCCGACCAGACGTCGTCGTAGTCGAGTTGCATCTGCGGTGATTCCGACGCCCATTTCGTGACCCGGATCGGCGCCCGGGTCTCGAACATGAAGGCCAGGGTGTCAGTGATCTTGTGCGGTTTCAGTTCCGCCTGGATCGCGCCCTCATAGCTGGCCTGATCCGGGCCGTGGCCGCTCATCCGGTTGTGCAGGCTGGCGCCGCCGGGCGCGAAGCCGCCGGCCTTGGCGTCATAGGCGCCGGTGACCAGGCCCATGAACTCGCTCATGACGTTGCGATGGAACCAGGGCGGGCGGAAGGTGTGCTCGGCCACCATCCAGCGCGGCGGGAAGATGACGAAGTCGATATTGGCCGTGCCCGGCGTCTCGGACGGGCTGGTCAGGACGGTGAAGATCGACGGATCGGGATGGTCGTAGCTGACCGTGTTGATCGTGTTGAACCGCGCCGTGTCATAGCGGCAGGGCGCCAGATTGCCGTGCCAGGCCACCACGTCCAACGGGCTGTGATCGAAGGTCGTGGCCCACAGGCAGCCGCCGTATTTCTGGACGCACTGGGTCGGGCGATCCACGTCCTCATAGGCCGCGACCGGGGTTTCGAAATCGCGCGGATTGGCCAGGCCGTTGGCGCCGATCGGCCCCAGGTCCGGCAGGCGGAAGGGACTGCCGTAGTTTTCGCAGACATAGCCGCGCACGGGCCCGTCGACTTCGACGCGGAAGCGGACGCCGCGCGGGATCAGGACCACATGGCCGGGCTGGGCTTCGATCACGCCCATTTCAGTGACGAAGCGATGGGCGCCCTGTTGCGGCACGATCAGCAGTTCGCCGTCGGCGTCGTAGAAGACGCGGTCGATCATCGAGCGATTGGCGACATACAGGTGGACGCCCGCCCCGCCCCCGGCGTCGGGATCGCCCGCCCCGCCATAGGTGACGAGGCCTTCGACCCAGTCGGTCGGCGCTTCCGGGATCGGCAGCGGGTCCCAGCGCATCCGGTTGGGATTGGGCGGGGTCTCGTCGAAGGGGCCGGAGCGGACGCGCCCCTGGTCGAAGGCCACATAGGGGCCGTGCTGGGCCGAGGGGCGCAGGCGGTACAGCCAGCTGCGCCGGTTCTCGGCGCGCGGCGCGGTGAAGGCCGTGCCCGACAGCTGTTCGGCGTACAGGCCCATCGGCGTCTTCTGCGGCGAGTTCTGGCCCTGCGGCAGGGCGCCGGGCGCGGCCTCGGTCGCGAAATGATTGCCGAAGCCGGTCAGATAGGCGGGCGCGTTGGATCGCGTCATGTGTGTGGTCTCCCTATTTCGCTGGTTTAGCGCCGCCGCCGGCCATCGTCACCCCAAGCCGTCATCCACCGAGCGGTGCAACAGCTTCGCCGTTCGCGCGTTCAGGGCCGCCAGGAGACGACCGTCATGACCTATCTGACCCGCGCGGTCTTCGCCTTCGCCAGCCTGCTGCTGCTGTTGTCGGCCTCGGCCCTGATCGGGTTCGGCCTGATGGACGCCATCCACACCATTCGGTCCCCGGACAAGTCCGGAGCGGACGCGGCGCTGGACATGCTGGGCTATGTCATCGTCGCCATCGCCGTCTTCGACGTGGCCAAATACATCTTCGAGGACGAGGTGCGGCGCGGCAACGAACGGCGCAGCGCCGCCGAGGCCCGGCGCAGCCTGACCAAATTCCTGTCCACCATCGTCATCGCCCTGTTCCTGGAGGCCCTGGTGGTGGTGTTCAAGACGGCGCGCCAGGACGTGGCCCTGCTGATCTATCCCACCGCCCTGCTGATCGCGGCGGTGCTGGTCCTGGTCGGGCTGGGCGTGTTCCAGCGCCTGTCGGCCACGGTCGAGGAGAAGGTCGGCGACGACGACGACGCCGAAGAACGCAAGGACAAGGTCAAGCGCAAGAGCGCCTAGCCGCCCTTGGGCAGGAAGGGCGAGAAGGTGATGACGGTGAAGGTGTCGCGGACATGCGGCCGGGTCTGGACCTGTTTGGTGACGAAGGTCCCGATGTCGGCGTCGCGCGGCAGGTTGAACTTGGCCAGCAGGTCGTGCTGGCCCGAGGTGGAATAGACCTCGGAGACGTTCTCGACATTATCGACGATGTCGGCCGCCACGTCGTTGGCGTAGCCCAGCTCGGTTTTGATGAAGACGAAGATGGCGGTCATCATGGGCGGGGGCTCCTGTTGCTGGCCCGCGTCCTAAACCGTTTTGGACGCGGCGTCGAAGACGTCGGATGAAACAATATGTTCCGCCGCAGCGCCATGAACCCTGCCGCGCGGCTTTCGCTTTCGGCGGCGGCTGGGATAAGCAGGGGGCGAGGCCGGGCGACCGGTCGGTGCAACACAGGCGTTCCGGCGCGGCTCGGGACAGGCGGAGATTAAGACATGGCCCATGATCGCGTCAGCGTGCTTCAGGCGCTCGAGACCCAGGGCGTCTGCCCCGTCTTCTATCATCCCGATCCCGAGGTCAGCCTGAACGTCATCCGCGCCTGCGCACGCGGCGGGGCGCCGGTGGTCGAGTTCACCAATCGCGGCGACTTCGCCTGCGACCTGTTCGGCGAGATCAATCGCGAACTGATCAGGACCGACCCCGAAGTGGTGCTGGGCATCGGCTCGGTGGTCGACAGCGGTACGGCGTCGCTCTACCTGAACCGGGGCGCGCGCTTTGTCGTCAGCCCCTGCCTGGTCCCCGACGTGGCCAAGGTCTGCAACCGGCGCATGGTCGCCTATTTCCCCGGGTGCGGCTCGGTGACGGACATCGGCGAGGCGCACGAACTGGGCTGCGACATCGTCAAACTGTTTCCGGGGTCGTCGGTCGGCGGCCCGGACTTCGTCAAGGCGGTCAAGGGGCCGATGCCCTGGGTCAAGATCATGCCCACGGGCGGCGTCGATCCCGATGAGGCCTCCATCGCCAAATGGTTCGGCGCCGGCATCGTGGCGGCGGGCATGGGATCGAAACTGGTGACGGACGAAGCCGTCAAGTCGGGCGACTGGGCCGCCATCGAGGCCAAGGTGCGCGCCACCGTGGACGCCGTCGCCGCCTATCGGGCGTCGAACAAGGGCTGAACCCGCCTCAGCCCGGACCGTCGGGGCCGTCCGGTCCCGGCGGCCGGGGCGCGGCGTTGCGGCCGGCGTCGGGCGTCGGGGGACCGGACCGTGGCCCACGCCGCATCAGCAGGCCGGACAGGACCTTGCGGTCCTCGACGTCCAGTTTTTCCAGCATGGCGATGGCCTCGCCTTCCAGACGGGCGCGACCGCGCATCTCGGCCGTGCGCGACTGATCCAGCAGGGCCTGGACGCGGGCCGCGTCCATCCGGGGCTGGGACGCCGCCTGGACCGCCTGGGCCCGCGCCGCGCGAGCGGCCTCGAAATCGGGCCGGGCCGCGAGCGCAGCAGCCCGCATCCTGGCGCGAACGTCGCGCCGGACTTCAGGCTGCAGCTGGGCGATCACCTCGCGGAAGGGACCGTGGCGCGCGGTGCGGCGCAGGTCGGCGACCCGTTCGTCCACCCTGGCCCAGCTGACCGCGAAGGCGACCCCGCCGGCCAGGGCGAACAGGTTCAGGGCCACCGACACCGCCAGGGCGATCTTCAGGCTGCGTCCGCTCATCCCAGAACCTCCGTATCGTCCACCTCGACCAGGGTGGATTGGTAAAGCACCGCGTCGGCCCGCTCGTCGGCGGTGACATGGGTGGTCAGACCCACGCCCGCGACCACGCCGGCGCAGGCGGCCGCCGCCCAGCCCGCGCCCAGGAACAGGGCGATCCGGTCCAGATGATAGCGGCGGGTCTTCGCTTTCGGCGCGGCGGCCAGCAGGCGCGCCGTCAGGTCGGCCGAGGGCGTCGGGGCGGGCGAGGCGTCCAGCAGGGCGTCCAGCGCCGCCGCCTGGGCCAGCGCCGTCTTCAGCGACGGATCGGCGGCGATCAGGCTTTCGGCGAAGACGCGTTCAGACGCGGGCCACCGACGCAGGTCGGCGCCGTAAGCCTCCGCCAGAGCGTGCAACCGATCCGCCTTCATCGTCCGACTCCCTTAGTCATCCCTGGCTTCATCCCCGGCGCGAGGTCCGCCAGGGCTAGACGCAATGCGCGGCGTCCGCGCGACAACAAACTCTCCAGCGCCTCGACGCTGATGCTCATCAGGGCGGCCGCCTCGATATTGGACAGCTCCTGATAATGACACAGGACCACCGCCTCGCGCTGACGGTCCGGCAGGCGTATCAGCGCCCCGTCGACCTGAGCCCCCGTCTCGGCCGCCAACAGGGCGCGATCCGGCGCCGGGCCGTCATCGGGGCGATCCGGCGGCGTCTCCATGGGTATTTCGCGCCGTCGCCGCAGCCGATCGTAGCAGAGATTCAGCGCCACCCGGTGCAGCCAGGTGTCGAACCGGGCCTTGCCGGGGGTCCATTTCGGCGCCTGTCGCCAGGCCTTGAGCAGGGTCTCCTGGGCCACGTCCTCGGCCTCGGCGGCGTCGCCCAGCATGCGTTGGGCCAGGGCCAGGATGCGCGGCAGCTTGCGCGACACAAGCGTCTGCGCGGCCGCCGGGTCGCCCTGACCCACGCGGCGCACAAGATCCTCGTCGGGGTCGACGATCGCGACCAAACCCGCCTCTTCCGCTGCTGACGAAAGGGACCGATTCGCCCAGGACGGCCGACCCCGACACCGTTCTTACTCCGAAGCCGGAGCCGGGGAAGCGGGTTGTTGCACCGGACGGACGGCGCGGCGTTGCTGACCTTGGCCTCCCCGTTCGGCGCGGCGCTCGGCGCGATTGGCGGTCATGGCGGCCCGGCGCTCGTCGGCGGTGACGACGCCGTTCTTGTCAGCGTCCATCTTGTCGAACTGTTCGCCCAGCCTGGCGGCGGCCTCGGAGATGACCACGGGGCCGCGTGCCCGACCTTCCGGACCGCGCATGGCGTGACGGGGACCGCCGCGCTGACCCGAACGGGCGCGCTCGGGGCGATCAGGACGGGCGGCGTGACCGGCGTCGAACTCCGCGCGGCTGATGGAGCCGTCGCCGTTGGCGTCCAGCGTGGCGAAGCGGTCGTCGGCCCGCTCGGCGCGCTGGGCCTGCATGGCGGCCTGACGCTCGGCCAGGCTGACCGTACCGTCGCGGTCGGCGTCCAGCGCGGTAAGGCGGGCCACGCGAGCCTCGACGAAGGCGGCGCGGGTCAGGTCGGCGTTCCGGTCGGCCAGGCCGCGCGCATAGGGCGGCGGGGGACCATCCGCCGGCGGCGGCGGAACCTGGGCCGTGGCGACCCCGGCGCCGGCGCCGAGGACGGCGGCCAAGGCCATGGCGCTGAAACCGTTCAGAACGATGTTTCTCATCTCGATAATCTCCTCGAACCGCCTTGAGCGGTCGTTGACGACCCTGTCAGGAGATTGAACGCGGCTCCTCGGACTCTCCGTCGCGACTGATCTCTTCGCGCGTGAGCGGGACCGCCCGTTCGAAGGCCTTGCGCGCCCGCGCCCGCAGTTCCGTCAGTTCGGTCTTCAGCGACTCGAAGTCCTGAGCCCCCGCCGCCTCGGCCAGCCGCAGCCGGAAGACCGACGGCTCGGCCTCGGGATCGACCCGGCCTTCGAAGGCGGCGGCCAGCAGATGAGCCAGCCGCTGCTGCACCCGCCAGGCCTCGGCCAGGACCGGGTCGTCGTGCAGGGCCTCCAGGGTGGACAGGGTCAGGGGCTCGCCCGCGACGGCGGCCTGGAGCTGGCGGTACTGGGCCGCGAACTCGGCGTCCACCTGGCCGCCCGGCGACAGTTTCAGGTCCCAGAAGCCGTGGGGGCGGCGCTCGCGATCCATCAGGGCGCGCATTCTGCGGACATCGGCGGCGACATCGACGCCGGGACGGGGCCGACGCAGGGCCGCCTCGATCGCCGCGGAGACCCGGTCGCCGAAGACCGGATCGCTGGCCCAGACGACGCGGGCGCGGGTCAGGACCATGAACTCCCAGGTCTCGGCCTCGCCGGCGTAATAGTCGTCGAAAGTGGACAGCCGCACCGAGACCGGCCCCTTGGACCCGGTGGGGCGCAGCCGCATGTCCACCTCGTACAGGCCGCCCTCGGCCGTGTGGGCCGACAGGGCCGCGATCAGCCGCTGGGTGAACCGGGCGTAGAAGACGTCGGCGGTCCAGCCCTTGATCTCGGACACCGTCTCGGGCGGGGCGTCGTACAGGGTCATCAGGTCCAGGTCGGACCCGGCCGTCATCTCGCGCGAGCCGGCCTTGCCCAGGGCCACCACGGCCACCGCGCCGGGGAAGGCGCCGCCCAGCCGTTCGGTCTCGGCCAGGGCGGCGGGCGACAGGGTCCGCATGGCGGCGTCGGCCAGGGCGGCGTAGGCGCGGCCGGCCGCCTCCGGTCCGGCGCGGCCGGTCATGGCGTGGATGCCGATGCGGAACATCTGCTCGCGGTGGAGACGGCGCACGGCGTTCATGGCGCCCTCGAAATCCTCGGTCTCGCCGGCTTCACGCAGGATCTGTTCGGTCAGGCCGGTCTCGTCCGACAGGTCGGCCAGGAAGCGAGCGTCCAGCACCCCGTCCAGGGCCGCCGGCTGACGCCCCAGGGTCCGGGCCAGGCGGGGCGCGAAGGCCATGACGCCCAGCACCATCTCGAACAGTTTGGGCTGGTTCAGGAACAGGGCCTGGACCTGAACCCCGGCGGCCAGGCCCGAGAAGAAGACGGCGAACCGGCGAAAGGCGTCGTCGGGCGCGCCCGACCGGGCCAGGGCCTCCAGCAGGCGCGGCGCCAGACGGGTGAACAGTTCGCGCCCGCGCTCGGTGCGGGTCGCGGGGATGCGGCCATGGTGCCAGCTGCGGATGGTGTCGGCGACCGAGGACGCCTCGGAAAAGCCCATGCGACGCAGGGTGTCCAGGGTCTCGGGGTCGTTCTCGACCCCGGTGAAGACCAGGCTGCCATAGGCGGAGTCCAGCTCCTCGCCACCCTCGAACAGTTCGCCGTAGCGGGTGTTGACCCGGACCAGCAGGGCCTCGACATGGGCGTCGAAGGCGGCCAGGTCGGTCCAGCCGGCCAGGGCGGCGACGGCGGCGCGGCGCTGGGGATCCTCGGGCAGGCGGTGGGTCTGTTCGTCGTCCAGCATCTGGACCCGGTGCTCCAGGCCGCGCAGTTCGACATAGGCGGCCGACATCTCCTCGGCGACGGCGGCGGGGATGTGGTCGGCCTGGGCCAGGGCCGCCAGGGCGTCCAGGGTGCGCGTCGCGCGCAGGTCGGGGTCGCGACCCGCCAGGATCAGCTGCTGGGTCTGGGCGTAGAATTCGATCTCGCGGATGCCGCCCCGGCCCAGTTTCAGATTGGCCCCGGCCGCCTGCAGCCCCTCGCCGGTCTTGTGGACGTGGATCTGTTTCTTGATCGACTGGATGTCGAGGACGGCGGCGTAGTCCAGGCTGCGGCGCCAGATGAAAGGGCGCAGGGCTTTCACGAACCGGGCGGCGGCGCGCGGGTCGCCCAGCACCGGCCGCGCCTTGATGAAGGCCGCCCGCTCCCAGTTCTGACCGACGCTTTCATAATAGGCCAGGGCCATTGGGCCCGACACCACCGGGGGGGTCGAGGACGGGTCGGGCCGCAGCCGCAGATCGACGCGGAAGACATAGCCGTCGGCCGTCCGTTCGGTCAGCAGGGTCGCGATCCCCTTGCCGACGCGATTGGCGAAGTCCTGCATCTCCTCGCCCTCGCGCAGGGCCAGGCCCAGCAGGCGCGGCTCGAAGAAGAGCGAGATGTCGATGTCGGACGAATAGTTCAGCTCGTTCGCGCCATGCTTGCCCATGGCCAGACCGAACAGGCCGGGGATGGGGCCGCGCGAATCGTCGGGCGGCGAGACCAGGCGACCCCGCGCGCGCTGTTCGGCGGCGACCGCGCGCAGGGCGGCGCGGCAGGCGGCGTCGGCGAAGCTGGACAGGGCGCCCGTCACCTGGTCCAGGTCCCAGACCCCGCCCAGATCGGCCAGGGCCGTCAGCAGGTGCAGATCGGCCTTCAGCACCCGCAGCGGGGCGCGGACATCATCGGGTTCGGCGTCCAGGGCGTCGGTGTCGGCGAGGATGCGGATCAGGCCCGAGGTCGGGTTGGCCTCCAGCAGGCGGCGCAGGTGGGCCGGGCGGCGACGCATCAGACCGGCGAGATAGGGCGAGGCGCCCGCCACGGGCGCCAGGGCGGGCCAGGCGGCGTCCAGGGTCTCGCGCCAGCCGTCGGCGTCGGCGGCCTCGATCAGGGTCTCCAGCAGGCGTTCGGCGGCGGCGGGGTTCGCGACGGGGCCGGCGGCCTTGATCCGCTGGCCCAGCGGGATCGTCGCGGAGGTTTCAGTATCGGCCATCAATTTATCCGCTCATCCCGGCGAAAGCCGGGACCCAGTGCTTTCGCTCGGCGCCGCCGTTGGACCACAATCCTGACACACGCCACAAGTCCGACCGCCCAAAGAACTGGGTCCCGGCTTTCGCCGGGATGAGCGGAAATATCTAGTTCTGGCTCGCAGGGGGCAGCACCAGGGCCACCCGCAGGCCCGGACCGAAGCCGCCATAGGCGCCGGGGCCTTCGTCCAGCACCACCCGGCCGCCGTGGGCCTCGGCCACCGCCGTGACCAGGGACAGGCCCAGGCCCGAGCCCGGCTCGGTGCGGCTGTTGTCCAGGCGCACGAACCGCTGGACGACGCGCTCGCGGTCCTCTTCCGGCACGCCGGGGCCGGTGTCGGTGACCGAATATTCGATCTCGCCCGACGACCGCCGCCGCGCCCGCAGCTTCACCGCCCCGCCGGCCGGGGTGTATTTGATGGCGTTGTCGATCAGATTGGCCAGGGCTTGGGCCAGGAAGGGCTGGTTGCCCTCGATCATCAGGCCGGTCTCGACCTCGGACGAGAAGTCGATCGACTTGTCCTCGGCCGCCGGTTCGTACAGCTCGGCCATGTCGGCGGCCAGTTCGCCCGCGTCCATCGGCTTGGGATCCGGCGCCCCGCCGGCCTGAAGCCGGGCGATGGCCAAGACGGTGTTGAAGGTCTTCAGCAGATGATCGGCCTCGTCCAGGGCGATGCCCAGGGCGTCCACCCCGTCGATCTTGCCCGCCTCGGCGTCGATCAGGGCCACCTCCAGCTTGGCCCGCATCCGCGTCAGGGGCGAGCGCAGGTCGTGGGCGATGGCGTCGCCGGCGTGGCGGATCGAGGCCATCGACCCCTCCAGCCGGTCCAGCATGACGTTCAATCCCTGGCCCAGCTCGTCCAGTTCGTCGCCCGAATTGCGGATGGGGGCGCGGACCTTCAGGTCGCCGTCCTGCACCGCCTGGACCACGCGGTTCAGCCCGGCCATGGCGCTTTCGACCTGGCGGCTGATGTAGAGACCGCCCGCCAGGCCCAGCAGCATGACCAGGGCCATCGCCCCCCACAGGGCCTGGGTCAGGCGCGACAGATATTCCTCGATCCCGCCGATGTCCTCGCCGACGAACAGGGTGTCGCCCCCCGCCAGCGGCATGATCACCCCGATGGAGCGGCGGGTCTGGACCCGGCCGTCGGGATCGGTGCTGGTCAGGCGGAAGGTGCTCCATTCGCCGGTCCCGGTCCGGCGCGCCTCCTTCAGGTCGAAGGGCATGACCGACAGATTGCCGGTGACGATCTTACCGTCCGGGCCGGTCAGCAGATACAGATAGGGACCGCCCCGGATCGTGCGTTCCACCAGGGCCTGGTTCAGGGCGTCGATCCCGCGCGTGCGGTGGACGGCGGTCAGGGCGGCCAGCTCCGTCTCGACGTCGGTCCGCGCCCGCGTCTGGGCCTCGGACGCCGAGGCGAAATAGACATAGGCCAGGATCGCCCCCGCCGCCGCCACGAACAGGGCCAGGAACAGCAGGGTCAGCCGGAAGGGCGTGCGGCGAAGGAGGGAGGGAAGACGCATGGGTTAAGAGAACTCTCCCTCCCCCTGCGGGGGAGGGGGGTCGCCGCGCTGCGGCGACCGGGTGGGGCGGGCCAGGCAATGCGCGCGCACATCTTCGATGACCTGGGCCAACTGATCCCGGACCCGGAGATTGTCATACCGCAAGGTTATCAGCCCCTCTCTGGCAAAGACCGCGTCACGCACGCGATCCTGCCGGGCGCGGTCTTCGTCGAGATGAGACCCGCCGTCCACTTCCACGATCACGCCTCGGGCCCAACAAAAGAAATCAAGGTAGTAGCCCCGCAGGGGCGCCTGTCGACGAAGATGCAGACCGTCAGATCGGAGCGCGCGCAGGGCGATCCACAGACGGGCTTCCGCCGGGGTGAGCGCTTTCCGCATGGCGCGCGCCCGAGCAATGATCGCCATGTCGCCCTGCCCTCCCCACCCGGACGCTACGCGTCCCCCCTCCCCCGAGGGGGAGGGAGAATTATGCCTAAGCCTCCAACCGATACCCCGCGCCGCGCACCGTCTGCAGCATCGCCCGGTCGAAACCCTTGTCGATCTTGGAGCGCAGGCGGCTGATATGGACGTCGATGACGTTGGTCTGGGGGTCGAAATGATATTCCCACACCTTCTCCAGCAGCATGGTGCGGGTCACCGACTGGCCGGCGTGGCGCATCAGGAACTCCAGCAACTGGAATTCGCGCGGCTGGAGATCGATCTCGGTGGTTCCGCGGTGGACGGTGCGGGCGATCAGGTTCATCTCCAGGTCGCCGACCTTCAGCACGGTCTGGACGCCGCCGGTCTCGCGACGGCGCGACAGGGCCTCGACCCGGGCGATCAGTTCGGCGAAGGCGTAGGGCTTGACCAGGTAGTCGTCGGCGCCCGCCTTCAGGCCCGTGACCCGGTCCTCGACCTCGCCCAGGGCCGACAGGAACAGGACCGGGGTTTGGTCCCCGCCCTTGCGCACCGTCTCGACCATGCCGACGCCGTCCAGACGGGGCATCATCCGGTCCACCACATAGACGTCGTAGCCGCCCTTTTGCGATTCCAGCAGGCCGAAGGCCCCGTCCACGGCATGGGTGACGTCATGCCCGGCTTCGGACAGGCCCCGCACCATGGCGGTCGCCGCCTCCGCGTCGTCTTCGACCACCAAAATCCGCATGGAACCCCTCCCGGAATCAAAATCGCCGCCGATGGTAGCGCATCGGCGGCGATTGACGAGTTAAGGCTTGGTCAGAATGCCGATCATTCTTCCGTGGCGAAGCGGAGCGGCACCGGGCTGGTGCCCTGGGGCGTGCGGACGAACAGCAGGATGCTGGGACGTCCGGCCGACTTGGCTTCCTGAACCGCCGTCCGCAGATCCGCCGCCGAGGCGATGGCGCGGCCGTTGGCGCGGGTGATGACGAAGCCGGGCTGGAAGCCCAGACGCGCCGCCGAAGTTCCCTGGGCGACATTGGTGATGACAACCCCGTTCACGCTTTCGGGGATGTTGAAGCGCGACCGCGCAGCGGCGCTGAGCGGGGTGACCGCCAGGCCCTCGATGGTTTCGCTCTGGCCGGGTTGAGCCTGACCGGGCGCGGAGGAGCCGCCCTCCTCGCCGGCGTTCAGTTCTTCGTCTGACGGGCGGACGCCGGAGCGGACGTTCAGCGTCTGGCGACGGCCGTCGCGGATGACCTCCAGGCGGATGGTGTCGCCGGGCTTGGCCGCGCCGACCCGACGGGTGGCCTCGGCGCTGCTGTCGATGGCCTCGCCGTTCACGGCAACCAGGATGTCGTTGACCTTGACGCCCGCGCGGGCGGCGGGGCCGTCCTCGGTGACGGTCTCGACATAGGCGCCCTTGAAGTCCTTGGGCTGGCCGAGGGCTTCCCAGGAGTCGGGGGACAGGCTGCGCAGGCCCAGGCCGACGTAGCCGCGCTCGATCGCCTGGCCGCGCATCAGCCGCTCGGTGATCGACTTGGCGGTCTCAGCCGGAATGGCGAAGCCGATGCCGACCGATCCGCCCGTGGGCGAATAGATGGCCGAGTTCACGCCGATGACGCGCCCGTAGATGTCGAAGGTCGGGCCGCCCGAGTTGCCCCGGTTGATGGCGGCGTCGATCTGGATGTAGTCGTTATAGCCGGACGGATCGATGTCGCGGGCCTTGGCCGAGACGATCCCGGCGGTCGCCGTACCGCCCAGGCCGAACGGGTTGCCGACCGCGATGACCCAGTCGCCGACGCGCGGCTGGGCGGTCTCTTCGAAGCTGACGTATTTGAAGTCGTTCCCCTCGACCTTGATCACGGCCAGGTCCGTGCCGGGGTCGCGGCCGATCAGGCGGGCCGGCAGTTCGCGGCCGTCCGACATCTTGACCTTGATCTCGGTGGCGTCGGCGACGACGTGGTTGTTGGTGACGATGAAGCCGTCCTGGGAGATGAAGAAGCCGGAACCGGCGCCCTGGGTCGTCTGAGGCTCGTCCTCCTCGCCCTGGCCGCCGCGCCCTTGGGGCGGAACGAACTGGAACGGCAGGCCGGGGATCTGGAAGGCGCCGCCCTGGGGCTGTTCGACCTTCACCGTCACGTCGATCTGAACGACGGCCGGGGCCACCTGTTCGAAGATGTTGGCGAAGCTGTTGGGCGCGCCCGGCGGGGGCGAGAAGCTGTTTCCGTTGGCCGGCACGGGGGTGAGCCGGTTCACCGCCTGGGGGTCGGCGTGCGCGCCGGGCCAGTTGATGACCCCGCCTGCGGTCGCCGCCGCCGCCAGGGTCAGGCCGGCCGCGGCCCCGAGAATGAACTCTTTGCGCTTCAGCATCTTGGTCCTTGCGATCCTCTCGGGGCGACGCCCCGTCTTGGCTCTTGATATAGGCCGAACCGGCGCGACGCCAATTCCGGTGTTCGATGGATGATCTCGACTAGCGCCCGTCGTGAGGCGAGGTTGCGTCCAGATCACGGCGAAGCTTCTCATTTGCGAGAATGTCTTGCAGTCGACGTTCCTCATCCGGGGAAAGGGGCTGCGCCTCGACGGCGCCGCGACCTGCGCGGACCAGGATGACCAGCAGCGCCAGGGCCGCCAGAGCGAACGGCCCGAACCACAGCAGCCAGGTTCCAGCCCGCACCGGCGGGGTGAACAGCACATAATCGCCGAACCGGCGCACCAGGTCGTCCCGCACCGCCTGATCCGTGGCGCCGGCGGCGATCTCTTCGCGGATCAGACGACGCATGTCGCCGGCGACGCCGGCCGGACTGTCGGCGATGGCCTCGTGCTGGCAGACGACGCAGCGCACGTCCTCGAACAGGGCCTGGGCGCGGGCCTCCTGAGCCGGGTCGGCCAGGGGCCGGTCGGGGGCGGCGGCGGGCTCGGCCGCCGTCAGCATCAGCGCCAGAACGGGCGCGATCAGCAGGATCAGCCGCCGTCTCATGGGGCCTTCCTCCGACGCGGCCCGACGCCCAGCCGCAGCCGGCGGTCCAGCAGGGACAGAAGCCCCCCAAACGCCATGATCATCGGCCCCAGGAAGATCAGCCGCACCCAGGGGTTCCAGTACAGGCGCACGACCCAGGCGGGTTCGGCCGGGCCGCCCGCCCGTTCGCCCATCACCACATAGACGTCGTCCAGCCCGCGGAAATCCAGCCCGACCTCGGTCGTGGTCTGGCCGCCGGCGGGGAAGAAGCGGCGTTCGGCCGTGACGGTCTTCGCCGGGCCCCGGTCGTTGGAGGGCCGCACGGTCAGCCGGCCCTGTTCGGCCAGATAGTTGGGGCCCTCGACCACCCGGACCTGATCCAGGGTCACGGTCCAGGGGCCGGCGGAGACGCTCTGGCCCAGGGACAGGGCGCGCGCGGCCTCGGCCTTGAAGCCGGTCTCAACCACCGCCCCCAGGATGAAGACGCCCAGGCCCAGGTGGGCCAGGCTCATGCCCCAGGCGCCCAGCGGCAGACCTTTCAGACGACGCATCGTCTCGGCGCCCGAGGCGCGGAACAGGCGCGCCCGTTCGGCGACCTCGGCCAGCGAACCCAGGATGAGCCAGGCCCCCAGGCCGATCCCGGCGGCGGCGAAGGCCTTTCTGGGCTCCCACAGGGCGTAGGCGGCCAGGGCTGAAACCAGGGCCAGGACCGCCGCGACAGCCAGCCGCTGCATCGCCCCGGGCAGGTCGCCGCGCTTCCACGCCAGCAGAGGCCCGGCGGGCAGGATGATGAAGGCGACGGTCATCAGCGGAACGAAGGTGGCGGCGAAATAGGGCGGGCCGACCGAGATGGTCGCGCCGGACGCGGCCTCCAGGATCAGCGGATAGAGGGTGCCCAGCAGCACGGTCGCGGCGGCGGCCGTCAGGAACAGATTGTTCAGCACCAACGCGCCCTCGCGGCTGACGGGGGCGAACAGGCCGCCGCCCTTCAGCTGGGGCGCGCGCCAGGCGAACAGGGCGAAGGCGGCGCCGGAGGCGACCCCGAGGATGGCCAGCAACATCAGACCCCGCTGGGGATCGACGGCGAAGGCGTGGACGCTGGTCAGGACGCCGGAGCGCACCAGGAAGGCGCCCAGCATGGAGAAGCTGAAGGCCAGGAGGGCCAGAAAGACGGTCCATCCCGCCAGAGCTCCGCGCCGCTCGGTCACCACCGCGCTGTGCAGCAGGGCCGCGCCGGCCAGCCACGGCATGAAGCTGGCGTTCTCGACCGGATCCCAGAACCACCAGCCGCCCCAGCCCAGTTCGTAATAGGCCCAGAAGGACCCCAGGGTGATGCCGACGGTCAGCAGGGCCCAGCTGGCCAGGGCCCAGGGGCGCACCCACCGGCCCCAGGCGGGCCAGAAGGCGGTCTGGGCCCGGCCCTCGATCAGGGCGGCGACGGCCAGGGAGAAGCAGACGGAGAAACCGACATAGCCGGCGTAGAGCAGCGGCGGATGCACGGCCAGGGCCGGGTCCTGAAGCAGCGGGTTCAGCGACGCCCCCTGGAACGGCGCGGGGTCCAGGCGGGTGAAGGGGCTGGAAGTGAAGACGGCGAAGGCCAGGAACAGCGATCCCAGCGCCCCCTGCACCGCCACGGCCGAGGCCTTAAGCCCGAACGGCAGGCCGCGCGCGCGGGCCAGGGCTCCGCCGAAGACCGTCAGAACCAGGCACCACAGCAGCAGCGACCCCTCGTGACTGCCCCAGGCGCCAGCGACCTTGTACAGCATCGGCTTGTCGGTGTGGCTGTTGGCCGCGACGTTGGACACCGAGAAGTCGGACACGACAAAGGCGTAGATCAGGGCCGCGAAACTGAGGGCCACAGCGCCCGCCGCCGCCAGGGCCGCCCCTTGCGCCGCGCCCGCCAGCACAGGACTGCGCCGCCAGCGCCCTGCCGCCGACAGCGCCGTCTGCAAGATCGACAGGGTCAGGGCCAGGGAGAGGGCGAAGGCCCCGAGTTCGGCGATCATAGACTTTCGGTCGCGCTATCGGCCTGCGGCCTGCTTGAGCGCGTGTTCTTGGTCGAGGTCTCCGGCCGCCACTCGCCCTTGGCCTTGATCCGGTCGGCGACCTCGCGCGGCATATAGTTCTCGTCGTGCTTGGCCAGGACCTGGCTGGCGTGGAAGACGCGGTCGGCGCCGAACGAACCCTGGGCCACGATCCCCTGACCTTCGCGGAACAGGTCGGGCAGGTCGCCGTGATACTGGACCTGGGTCACAGCGATATTGTCGGTGACGGTGAAGACCACGAGCCCGTCGCCGGATTTCCGCACGCTGCCGGTCTCGACCAGACCGCCCAGACGGATGTCGCGACCTTCCGGCGCCTTGTCGGCGGTGGCCTCGGACGGGGAATAGAAGAAGGTCACGCTGTCCTGCATGGCCCACAGCGACAGGCCGACCGCCAGGGCCAGGATCGGGGCCACGGCGGCGACGACCCACAGACGACGGCGCGCCTTCGGCGATTTCGGCAGCCAGCTCATGACTTGGCGGTTCCGCTCCCCGACGGAATTTTCCTCGGGTCTATAGCGGCGGGGGCCGGCCGCCAATGTGTCATTGCGCCTTATCCGCAGGCAGGCGCCGTTCCAGGTCGATCCGGCGCGGATCGGCCGGGTCCAGGGCGGCGATCAACGGCGTCCATTGCGCGCGCGTCGTCGTGGTATCGCCCCGCTCCAGCGCCGCCTGGCCCAGGAAGAAGCGGGCGCCCAACTGGTCCGGGTCCAGGTTCACCGCCTGGCGGAAGGCGGCCTCGGCGTCGCCGCCGATCCGGCCATCATCGGCCCGCACCAGGCTTTCGCCCAGCCGCGCCCAGGCCCGGGCGTCGCCGGGCTCCAGTTCGATCAGCCGGCGAAAGGCCGAGGCGGCGCCCAGCGGATCGTCGGCGGCGAACCGGGCCGCGCCCAGCATGGCCAGGGCTTGGCGATCTTCGGGATTGTCCCGCGCCACCCGCGCCGTCACCGCCGCCAGCTGCGCCGGCTCCAGGGTTTCCAGCTGGGTGGACCATTGATCGACCCGCCGCTCATAGGCCTGGTCCGGCAGACCCGGCGACCCGGTCAGGACATAGAGGGCCAGCGCCCCCGCCGTCGTCGCCGCGATCCCGCCCAGAACCCAGAACCGGTCATGCCGGCCGGCCACGGGCGTGGCCGCAGCCACGGCCTGACCCGCCAGCAGCCGCCGCCCCGCCTCGGCCCGTGCGGCGGCGTGGGCCGTTTCGTCCAGCAGGCCGCGCGCCTTCAACCGGTCCAGTTCGTCCAGTTCGCGACCGCCGACATCGGCGTCGGCGCCGGCCGCATCAGCCCCGCGTCGCGCCCCGGTCAGCACCAGCAGGCCGGCCATCGCCGCCGCCAGGCCGGTCATTATCCAGAAGACGATCATCCCCGCCGTCTATCGCATCAGACGACGCCGGGCGAGGCCCCAGTCGTCGCGCCAGTCGTCGCGCCAGCCGTCACACCTGTCGTCGCCCTTGCGGCCTCGGCGGCGGCCGCGCGCCGTCGCACCGCCCGCGCCGCCTCCAGCGCCTCGACCAGGGTCAGGAAGCGGGCCGCCGTTCCGACCAGACGCAGGGCCTGATCGGGATCGGCCACATCGCCGTCGGCGATACTGTCCAGCGCCTCATTGGCCCAGGTGGACAGATAGTCGGTCAGCTCGGTCTTCAGCGCCATCCGGTCCGCCTCGCAGCCGAAGGTGTTGGCCGCGCCGCGCAGGCCCGAAACCGCCCCCAGCAGGGCGGCCGCCGCCTCGATGGGTTCGCCCTTGGCGGGCGCCTCCAGCCAGGGGCACAGGCGCGTCATCCGCCCGGTCAGGACCTGACGCTTCATCGGCAGGGCGGCGTGGACGGCGGCCGAGGTCGATTTCATCAGGCCCGACAGCTGGCCGGCCACCTGGACCCGCGCCATCCGCGCCGTCTTGCCCCAGGGCGAATCGGGCCGGACCATCAGGGTCATGTCCATTTCCGCCAGCACCCCGGCGCACCAGGTCGCATCCTCCACCGCCTGGGTCATGTCCGGCCCGTCGCGGGGCGACAGACAGGCGGCGATGCGCTGGACACGGCTCTGGACCGACGTCAGCAGCCGTTCGACGAAGACGCCCATTTCGGAATGGCTGAGAATGGCCTCGGTGTCGGCCAGGCGGCTGGTGCGCGTGACGATCCGCAGCATCCGCTCAGCGTCGGCGACATGGGCGAACAGAATGTCGATCATCCGCCGCCCGCCCTCGGGCGATATCGCCAGACAGTCCTGGATCAGCAGCCGCAGCCCCGCCAACTGATTGTCGTCGGGCCGCTCCAGCCAGACCGACAGGCGGGCCACAGCGGTTCGCGCAAGGGGCGCCAGGTCGAAACAACCGGCCAGTTCCGCCGGGCTGGCGGCCGGGGTTTCAGCCTGACCGGCCGTCGGGTCGGGCCATTGGTCGTCCGGCCAGACATCGCGAGGCCGGTCCCGCAGCACCGCAGCCGCCCGCGCGCACAGCCGATCCGCCGCCAGGGTCCATTCCCCCTCGCCGACGCCCGCCCCGTCCAGCAATCCCAGGAAGGCCTCCTCGCCCGTCCGCGCCTCGCGCCAGACCCGCGCCAGGACGGCCGGCGAAAAGATCAGGGCCGGAGTTCGGTCGGCGCGGGGTTGGAACAGGGGCAGAAGGGGGGCGAAGGCCAGGTCGCGCCGGGCGCGGTCGCGCGCCTCCTGCACGATCATGGCGGTCAGTTCCGCCGCCTTGTCCCCGCCCAGGGACGGAACGGCCGCCCGCAGCTGCGTCAGGACCGCGTCAGGCGCGGCCTGGACGACCGCCTGCAGGGCGGCGCGGTGGGCGACGGACAGCGAGGACAAGAGGCACTCCCGTCTGCAGGCGACGAAGACGCCACCGTGCCGTCTTTGGGTTAACAACGGCTTCTCGTCCCTGCAGAGACCGGCGCCCCTTGAGCCCAGCCGATGGCACGCCATATTCCCGCCACGACGACGCCAGGCGTTTCCGCCTCGGATCAGGAGCGCCCATGCCGGTTATCGAGATCGAAGGCCTGACCAAGACCTACAAGTCGGGGCTTCAGGCGCTGAAACGCGTAGACCTGACCATTGAGAAGGGCGAGATCTTCGCCCTGCTGGGGCCGAACGGGGCCGGCAAGACGACCCTGATCTCCATCGTCTGCGGCATCGTCAACGCCACGACGGGCACGGTGATCGCCGACGGCCACGACATCCGCAAGGATTTCCGCGCCGCCCGCACCAAGATCGGCCTGGTGCCGCAGGAGCTGACCACCGACGCCTTCGAGACCGTGCTGGCCACCGTCACCTTCAGCCGGGGCCTGTTCGGCAAGGCGCCGAATCCGGCCCTGATCGAACAGATTCTGAGAGACCTGTCCCTGTGGGACAAGCGCGACGCCAAGATCATGACCCTGTCGGGCGGGATGAAGCGCCGGGTGATGATCGCCAAGGCCCTGAGCCACGAGCCGGACATCCTGTTCCTGGACGAGCCGACCGCCGGGGTGGACGTCGAACTGCGCCGCGACATGTGGGCCATGGTCCGCAAGCTGCGCGAGCGGGGCGTCACCATCATATTGACCACCCACTATATCGAGGAGGCCGAGGAGATGGCCGACCGGGTGGGGGTGATCCTGAACGGCGAACTGATCCTGGTCGAGGAAAAGACCGCCCTGATGAAGAAGCTGGGCAAGAAGACCCTGACCTTGAACCTGATCGAACCCCTGCCCGCCCTGCCGGCCGATCTGTCCGACTGGGATCTGGCGCTGAAGGCCGACGGAAGCGAGCTGGAATATAGTTTCGACGCCCAGGCCGACGACACCGGCGTGCCGTCGCTGATCCGCAGCCTGGAGCGGCTGAACATCGGCTTCAAGGATCTGAACACCCGCCAGAGCTCGCTGGAAGACATCTTCGTCAGCCTGGTCCACCGCGATGGGGAGACCGTCTGATGAACTTCAACGGACATGGCGTCTGGGCCATCTACCGGTTCGAGATGGCGCGGGCCCTGCGCACCATCTGGCAGAGCGTGGTCACGCCGGTGATCACCACCGCCCTCTATTTCATCGTCTTCGGCAGCGCGATCGGCAGCCGGATGGAGGCGATCGACGGCGTGGCATACGGCGCCTTCATCGTGCCGGGCCTGATCATGCTGAGCCTGTTCACCCAGTCGATCTTCAACGCCTCCTTCGGCATCTATTTCCCGAAATTCACCGGCACCATCTACGAGATCCTGTCGGCGCCCGTGTCGTCGCTGGAGGTGGTGATCGCCTATGTCGGGGCGGCGGCGACCAAGTCGGCGGTGCTGGGCCTGATCATCCTGGCCACCTCGACCCTGTTCGTGCCGCTGCAGGTGCTGCACCCTGTGGGCATGCTGGCCATGCTGGTGCTGATCTCGGTGACCTTCAGCCTGTTCGGCTTCATCATAGGCATCTGGGCCGGCAGTTTCGAACAGCTGAACTTCATCCCCATGCTGATCGTGACGCCCCTGACCTTCCTGGGCGGCTCCTTCTATTCGATCAACATGCTGCCTGACGTCTGGCGCGCGGTGGCCCATTTCAATCCGGTGGTCTATCTGATCTCGGGCTTCCGCTGGACCTTCTATGGCCAGGGCGACGTTCCCATCGGCATCAGCGTGGCCGCCACCCTGGGCTTCTTCGTCGTCTGCCTGGCCGTGGTCATGTGGATGTTCAAGACCGGCTACCGCCTCAAGAGCTGAGCCGTCACGAAACCGGCCAGATCGCCAGCGATTAGAGTATCATGTCCGACGACGCCAAGATCACCCCCGCCACGCCGCCCGCCTCGAACGGTCCATCGGGAGGACCGCCGGAGCCGTTCGTGCGCAAACAGGTGACCTGGGGGCGCATGCCCACGACCACCTTCCACGTCGGCCCGGTGCCGGTCGCGCCCAATCCGCTGGACCGGATTCCCAATCGCCCGCCGCGCACGACGCCGCTGGGCCAGACAGGCCCGAGCGGGGGCCAGGTTTCGGGACAGGTTCAGGAGCCGCCGCGCCGTGTCCCTGCGCCGCGCGCCGGCGGCAATATCCTGAGCGGGTCGCTGATCCCCCAGACGCGTCCGCGCTCCGGTCCGGTGACGCCTGCGCCACAGCCAGAGCCCGCACCCGCGCCCAGCGCCGACACGACCGTGCGGCCCCTGCCCGGCGCGGGTCTGACCAACGCTCCTTCGGCGCCTGTCGATCAGCCCGATGTCGCCGAACAGGTCGCTGCGGCGCCTGTGGTCGCGGCCCCCGCCCTGGCCCCGCTTGAGCCGTCTCCTGCTGTTGAGGCCGCCCCTTCGGTCACGCCCAGTTTCGCGCGCGCCGCGACCCGACGGCCGTCGCGCCTGCCGCTGTACATCGGCGTCGGGGTGCTGGCGGTTCTGGCGGTCGGCGGCGGCCTGTGGTTCGCCCTGCGTCCCGCCCCTGTGGCCGCACCGGTTGCCCCCGCCCCGGCGGCGGCGCCCGAAGCCGTTGCGCCTGAAGCCCTGACGCCGGCCGCCGCGCCCGTGGAGACGCCGGTCGAGACCGCAGCGCCCGTCGAAGCCGCACCGGTCGAGGAAACACCCGCGGGTGCGGCCGTCCGGCCAGCGGCGGCCCCGGCTCCGACCACGGCCCGGACCACGCCCCAAACCACGGGCCAGACCACGGCCCGGACCTCGTCCGCTCGCCCCGCGACGACGACGCGTCCCCAGACGCCGGCGCAATCAACGACGCAAACCCCGGCGCCCCGGGTCCCGACGGCTCAGGCCCCGGCGGCCGTCTCGACGCCCCCCTCCGCAACGCCGGCGCCGGTCGTCGTCGTCGCGCCCGCACCGACCGCCGCGCGTCCGGCCCAGACCGACCCGAATGCTCCGGTCGTGACCCGGCCCCAGCCCCTGGACTGAAGCCGCTGGACTGAAGCCGCTTCCGCCCCCGCGCCCCGGCGTGTGGGGCGGTTAGGCCGTGCGGATGACGCCGCCGCTGGTCGTCACCGGCCAGGGCGTCAGTCGCCCGCCGGCGCAGGGACCGCCCTTGCATTCGCCGGTCAGGGGTTCGAACACCGCCCCGTGCCAGCCGCACAGGATCAGGGCGCCGTCCGGCGTCAGATAACGGTCGATCTCCATGGCGATGGGAAAACCGGCGTGCGGACAGCGATCGACCCAGCCGGCCACCGCCCCGTCCTTGCGCACCACGAAACCATGGAAGAAGGCCTCGCCGATCTGAAGCACGAAGCCGCGCGCGCCGGGCTCGGCGATGTCGGCCTCGGCGCACAGGGCCACGTTCGGCGGCGTCTTCCAGACCCGTTTGCGCTCGGTCGGCGCCTGGTCAGACACGCTCGGCCTTCAGCGGGCGCGACAACAGGCCGTCAATCAGGCCGTCGACGGTGATCTCGCCCGCCAGCAGGGCCGCGATGCCCTCGGCGATGGGGGTCTCCACCCCCAGACGGGCTGCCAGGGCGCGTACGGCCGGCGCGCTCTCGTAGCCTTCGGCCACCGAACGTTTGCCGGCCAGGGCCTGTTCGACCGTCTGGCCCTGGCCCAGGGCCAGACCCAGGCTCATGTTGCGCGACTGGGGGCTGGAACAGGTCAGGACCAGGTCGCCCAGGCCGCACAGGCCCGCCACCGTCTCGGCCTGACCGCCCATGGCGACGGCGAGGCGGGTCATTTCCGCAAAACCGCGCGTGATCAGGGCGGCGTGGGCGCTGCGGCCCAGTTGACGCCCCTCGGACACGCCGCAGGCGATGGCCAGCACGTTCTTCAGCGCCCCGCCCGCCTCGGCCCCGACCAGGTCGGTGGCCAGATAGGGCCTGAAGCCCGGCGCCGACAGGGTGTTCAGCAGGGCCTGGCCCAGGACCGGATCGGCGCAGGCCAGGGTGACGGCGGTCGGCAGGCCGCGCGCCACCTCGCCGGCGAAACTGGGGCCGGACAGGACCGCCGCCGGGGCGTCCGGCAGGGTCTCGGCCAGCACCTCGGTCATCAGTTTCATCGTGCCGCGCTCGACCCCCTTGGAGCAGAGCACCACCGGCACGCCGGCGCGGTGATGGGGCGCAAAGGCCGTCAGGGTCGCCCGCATATGCTGGGCCGGGGGCACGGCCAGGATCAGGTCGCAGTCGCGCAGATCGGCCAGATCGGCGGTGAATTTGAGATCCTCGGCCAGGGTGACGCCCGGCAGATACAGGTCATTGGCCCGCGTCGTCGCCAGGGTCTCGACCAGCTGGGGCTCGCGCGCCTGAAGCGTCGTGTCCAATCCGGCGCGGACGCAGACCTGGGCCAGGGCGGTGCCCCAGGCGCCGGCGCCGATGACCCCTGCGGTGCGGAATTCCATGCGCCCTCCCGAGGCGGTCTCGTTGGTCATGCTTTCGCGCCCTTGCGGCCCGGCTTGTGCGAAGGATCGGCCAGGGCGCGGGCTTCGTCCAGCGGCCATCGCGGCCGGGCGACCACGTCGATGTCGCTGGTCAGCCCCAGGGCCAGCCGCTCGGCTCCCGCCAGGGCGATCATGGCGGCGTTGTCGGTGCAATAGGCCATGGGCGGCGCCAGGAAGTCGAAGCCGTGTTTCTCCGCCGTCGCCTGCAGGGTCGCACGAATGGTCTTGTTGGCGGCCACGCCGCCCGCGACCACGAACAACCGGTGATCGTGGGTCTCGGCATAGGCGGCCAGGGCCCGCTCGGAGCGATCCGACAATTGCCGGGCGATGGCGGTCTGGACCGCGTCGGCCAGATCGGCCTTGTCCTGCTCGGTCTCGCAGGTCTGGGCGATGCGGAAGGCGGCCGTCTTCAGACCCGAGAAGGAGAAGTCGCAGTCCTTGCGGCCCAGCAGGGCGCGCGGAAGATCGATCTTCGATCCGTCGCCTTGCGCCGCCAACCGTTCCAGCGCCGGCCCGCCCGGATAGCCCAGGCCCAGGGCCTTGGCGATCTTGTCGAAGGCCTCGCCAGCCGCGTCGTCGATGGTGGCGCCGATCCGGCTCATGTCGCCGACGCCGCGCACTTCGAGCAGTTGGCAGTGACCGCCGGAGACCAGCAGCAGCAGGAAGGGATAGGCGACCTCCTGCCCTAGCCGGGCCGAGACCGCATGCCCCTCCAGGTGATTGACCGCCACCAGGGGCAGGCCCCGCGCCAGGGCCGCCGCCTTGCCGAAGCTGAGCCCCACCATGACGCCGCCGACCAGGCCCGGCCCGGCCGTCGCGGCGATTCCGTCCAGGCCGTCATAGCCCAGGCCGGCTTCGGCCATGGCGCGGCGCGTGACCCCGGCGATCATCTCGACATGGCTGCGGGCGGCGATTTCGGGGACGACGCCGCCATAGGCCGCATGGTCGTCGATCTGGCTGTGAACGACCGAGGACAGGACCTCGGCCCGGCCGCCCCGTTCGGACGGGTGCAGACGCACCACCGAGGCGGCGGTCTCGTCGCAGCTGGTCTCGAGACCCAGCACCGTCAGGGGTCGGACATCGCGTCCGGTTGCCGCTGCGGCGCCGCTGCTATAGTCGGCGGAACTCTCCATCGGGTCGAGGTAGCGATCCGGCGTCCGGTAAGCAACGATCATGAACCTTCCTCTCCGCATCGGCACCCGGCGGTCCAAGCTGGCCCTGGCCCAATCGGGCATGATGCAGCGGGCCATCGGCCGGGCGCTCGGCGTGGCCGCGGCCGAAATCGAGGCCGCCGTGCCCCTGGTCGAGATCGTCACCACCGGCGACCGGATACAGGACCGCCGCCTGATGGAGATGGGCGGCAAGGCGCTGTTCACCAAGGAGATCGAGGAGGCCCTGCTGGACCGGCGGATCGACATCGCCATCCACTCGATGAAGGACGTGCCCGCCGAACAGCCCGAGGGCCTGTGCATCGCCGCCATCCCGGAACGCGAGGACGCCCGCGACGCCTTCATCAGCCGCGACTTCGACAGTTTCGACCAACTGCCCCTCGGCGCGCGGCTGGGCACCGCCAGCCTGCGGCGCCAGGCCCAGGCCCTGGCCCTGCGGCCCGATCTGAAGGTCGAGATGCTGCGCGGCAATATCGACACCCGGCTGCGCCGCGCCGCCGAGGGGGATTTCGACGCCATACTGCTGGCCGTCTCGGGCATGACCCGGCTGGGCGTGACCGAACATATCCGCGAGAAGCTGTCGCTGGACGCCTTTTTGCCGGCGCCGGGCCAGGGCGCCCTGGCCATCCAGACCCGCGCCGACGACATCGACGCCCCCTGGGTCGCCGCCCTGAACCATCCGGAGACCGCCGTCGCCGTCGCCGCCGAGCGGGGGGCCATGACCGCGCTGGAGGGATCGTGCCGCACGGCCGTCGGCGCCTACGCCCTGATCGAGGGCGACACCCTGCGCCTGACCACCGAAATGCTCAGCCCCGACGGATCGGCCCGCTGGCGCCGCGTCGGCGAACTGTTCCAGCCCACCGAGGCCGACGCCCGCGCCCTGGGCGAACGGCTGGGCGGCGAGGTCCACGCCTTCGCCGGCGATCAGGAGGTCGATCCGGCGAGCCTGGACGGATGACGGCCCCAGGCGCCGCGGATCAGAGCCCCCGCGTCTGGATCACCCGCGCCCAGCCCGGCGCGTCGCGCACCGCCGCCCGTCTGCGCGACATGGGGTTCACGCCCCTGATCCAGCCCCTGCTGGCGGTGGAGACCCTGAGCCCGCCCGTCCCGGATCTGGATCGGTTCGCGGCCCTGGCCTTCACCAGCCGGAACGGCGTCGCCGCCTTCGCCGCCCTGACGTCCCGGCGCGACCGGCCGGTCTTCGCCGTCGGCGACGCCACCGCCCAGGCGGCGCGCGAGGCCGGCTTCGTCGCCGTCCGCTCCGCCTCGGGCGACCTGACCGCCCTCGCCCGCCGGATCGCCGCTGAACTGAGCGACGCCGCCCTGCTGGCGCCCCAGGCCGAGACGCCCGCCGGCGACCTCGCCGCCGCCCTGGCCGCCGCCGACGCCCGCGCCGTCAGCCTGCACCCCCTGAGCGTCTATCGCACCGCCCCGACCGCCGCCGCGCCGCCAGAGGCGTTCGACGCCGTGCTGATCCACTCCCCGCGCGCGGCCCTGGCCCTGGCCGCCCTGGTTCCGGTCTCCCTGCCGGCGGCGCGCCTGGCCGGCGTCGTGATCGCCTGTATCTCGCCCGCCGCCGCCGCGCCCCTGAGCGCCGTCGGCCTGACGCCGACGGTGGCGGACGCCCCGGACGAAGCCACATTGCTCGCGACCTTGAAAGCGGCGCTTGGCAAGCGCGATACGCCCGTATAAAGAGCCCCTCTCGCGCGGGCTGCTTCGCCTTCGCAACCGGGCCGCTTTAGCTCAGCCGGTAGAGCACCTCATTCGTAATGAGGGGGTCGCGTGTTCGAGTCACGCAAGCGGCACCATCGTTTCCGGGCCTTCAAATAGAAGAGTGTTCACCCTGAACCTGGGTGCGAGGCCCAGTATCGGGTCGCTGCGGGCGTATCGATTTCGGATCCGGATGGTAGTTTCAGGCTTCCCTTGGGTCAGTTTTCAGTCCCTTGAAACGGCCTCATAAGGTATCCTGTTCACCTGAGGCGAGCTTGAGACTCCAGTATCGACTGGAACAGTCTTGGTTACTTTCGTTTCAGTTGCGAAGGATTCGCTTGCAACCTCTCCCTCAAGTTGAATATTTACCTATTCTCGGTACGTAGGATTCCCGTATCGTCGAGCTTTGGCTTGACGCCCTTGTCATTTTCAGGCCTGACGCAGGTATTCTCGCACGCCCGAAGGCCAAGATGAACGACGCAGTCGACCCAGTAGACATCGCAATCGGCGCCCGCATTCGCGCCCGTCGCGAGGAACTCCGCATCACCCAGGCGCAACTGGCCGCCGGCGCCGGCGTGACTTTCCAGCAAATTCAAAAGTATGAGCGGGGCGTCAACCGCGTCTCGGCCGCACGCCTGCTGCAGATCGCAGCGGTGCTGAAGTCCACGGGCGCGGCTCTGCTGGGCGAACTCGAGACGGCCGAGGGCGACGAACTGGCTCTGGCCGCGCCGGGCGTGGCGGAACTGTTGTCCGCCTTCCGCAGCATCCGGGACGCTGAAAAGCGCGACGCCCTCCTGGTCGTGGCCAAGGGCCTGCGCGACTGATCCGTCAGACCTGAGTCTGTCTCAACACCCGCTCCACCGGTTCGCCGCCCCGCGCGCCGGCCGAAGCATCGGCGAGCCAGGTCTGGACCGCGACGATCGCACGAAGATCGAGACCGTCGGAGCGTCCCGCATCGGCGATGTTCTGGCGCACGACCTCAAGCAGACAGGCGGCCTCCGCAGCGTTCGCGGGCTGGTGGTTGAGCAGGCTCGTCTCCGCCTCGACCATCGGTCCGAGATCCAGGTCGGCCAGCAGATTGTCCTCGCTGCCCGAGAGTCCCGCTCCGCCGAGTTTGTCGGCCAGTCGGGTCGTGTCGAACCATGAGCGGAAAAGCGGCATGAAGGTCTTCAGAGGTTGGGTGTTCACGCTGTGATGTCCTTGTAGATTTCAGGCGATGCGCGACTTGGCGCTGAGGGATCGAGATCTGGCGTAGGGGGCCGAGGTCGCTTCCCAGACGCCGATCAGACCGAGGATCATGATCTCCACCCAGACCACCATCCGCGTCGTCACGATCGACCATGTGAGGACGTCGGATCCGAACAGAGATGCGACGTGAGTGCCGAGCGCGAGAAGCTGGGCCCCGGCCGCGAACAGCAGCCACCAGCGGTCGTAGCGAAGGCTGAGTCGGACGAACCAGACCAGAAGACTGACGGAAACGGCGGCCACCGCCCATCGGAACTGACCACCGACGACGAGGTGATCGACCCAGCCCGAAACCAGTTGCACGACGAAAAGCCCTGCGGCCGCCTCCCGTTCGGGGCGCCCCCCCTTCCAGAGGAGCAGCCCGAGCGCCAGAATGGTCAGGGCCGTGCCGAAGATCCAGAGCGGCGAAGGCATTCCGTCAGAACCGATCAGGCGGCCAGGTGCAACACGCCGGACGGCGCCGACGCCTGGGCTTTGCCCTTGTCCTCGCTCATGCCGTCCAGACGCCAACCGATCGCGTGGTCGTCCGCCACGATCGACAGTCCCGCGTGGCCGGCGCAGACCGCCGCACGAACCGTCGTGAGCCGGTTCAGACCGGTCACGATGTCCTCCAGCGCCGCCTGACCGACCTCGGCCGCCAGACGCGCCTCGAGCCGCCCCTCGAGCGCGGTCTGGACCAGCTTGCAGACCTCGATCATGGCCTGGTCGATCGCGTGTTCGGCGGTCCTGACCTGGCGAGCGACTTTCACCCCGACGTTCATGTTTCGCATTCTGCCGTCCTCCAAAAGGATCCCCGCGTCAGCGGGCCCATTCGGGAGCGATACGGTCGAACAGGGAGGGAACCACCATGCCTGCCGTCACGATCCCGATGGCGAGCAAGAGGGCGACGGCGGCCCCCGCCACGATGACCGCCAGTCGTGCGCCGACGCCGCGAGGCGGAGCCGGCAAGGACCAGGCGGACCGAACGAGCGGGCCGTCGTCGTCCGATTGTCCGGCCGACGCCGCATCACCAAGCCCGTCTTCCGCCGGTTCGGGAATGAGTATCGGCTCCCCTGAGTAGCCGTTACTCAGCCGCCGGGCCGCCAGTCTGCGGTCCGAGACCTTCAGTTTGACGTAGGCGCGATGCAGGTGATTGCCGACCGTGCGGGGGGAAATGCCCAATCGCGCAGCGATCTCCTTGTCCTCGAGGCCCAGGCCGGCCAGGCGAACGCACTCGATCTCTCTTGGCGACAGGCTTTCAGGCATTCACGCGCTCCCCGCCTCGTCATAGCGGATTTCACCGGCACGACCAGACACGGCGTGGTTCCTGCGAACCAAAGACGGGAAGATCACTTGAACATATAAGCATGTCTTTATATGTTTGCGGGGCTGACATTGACAGGAGCCTCTTTTGGCCGCTCGTTCTTCCTTCCTCTTCACCTCGGAAAGCGTCTCCGAGGGCCACCCCGACAAGGTCGCCGACCGTATCTCGGATACTGTCGTCGACGCCTTCCTGTCGAAGGATCCCGAGGCCCGCGTGGCGTGCGAGACCCTGGTCACGACCCAGCGGATCGTCCTGGCCGGCGAGGTCCGCGCGACCCAGCCGGGCAACACCAAGGAACAGAACGAAGCCTTCACCCAGTCCATCATCGACAGCCTGGAGCCTCTGGTCCGCGCCGCAGTCAAGGACATCGGCTACGAGCAGGACGGCTTCCACTGGGAAACCGCGGAATACGCCTGCCACCTGCACGCCCAGTCGGCCGACATCGCCGTCGGCGTCGACTCGACCAATGAAAAGGACGAGGGCGCGGGCGACCAGGGCATCATGTTCGGCTATGCGTCGAACGAGACGCCGGAGCTGATGCCGGCGACCCTGCAGTACAGCCACAACATCCTGAAACGCCTGGCCGACGTCCGCCACGCGGGCGGCTCGCAACTGGAGCCCGACGCCAAGAGCCAGGTGACGATCGAATACGAGGATGGCAAACCCAAGCGCGCCGCCTCCATCGTCCTGTCGACCCAGCACGCCAAGGGGCTGAGTTCGGAACAGGTCGCCGAGATCGTCAAACCCTATATCCTGGAAGTCCTGCCCGAGGGCTTCACCGACGAGAACACCGTCTGGCACATCAATCCGACCGGCATCTTCGAGATCGGCGGGCCGGACGGCGACGCCGGCGTGACCGGCCGCAAGATCATCGTCGACACCTACGGCGGCGCGGCGCCCCACGGCGGCGGCGCCTTCTCGGGCAAGGATCCGACCAAGGTGGACCGTTCGGCCGCCTACGCCTGCCGCTACCTGGCCAAGAACGTGGTCGCCGCCGGTCTGGCCGACCGCTGCACCATCCAGATCTCCTACGCCATCGGCGTGGCCAAGCCCCAGTCGATCCACGTCGATCTGCACGGCACCGGCAAGATTTCCGAGACCCTGCTGGAAGAGAAGCTGCTGGGCCTGATCGGCGGGGCGACCCCGCGCGCCATCCGTAGCCATCTGGGGCTGAACAAGCCCATCTACGCCCGCACCGCCGCCTACGGCCATTTCGGCCGCGAGCCGGACGCCGACGGCGGTTTCAGCTGGGAAAAGACCGATCTGGTCGAGCAGTTGAAGGCGCTGGCCTGATCGCTCAGGCGGCCTGATCGTCCAGGGTCAGGCCGCGAACGCCCGTCAGATTGGCGCCCGTAAGGTCCAGCTGACGGGTCTGGGCGCCGTGCAGGGTCGCCCGGCCGAGGTCCGCGCCGGTCATGACGGCCCGGCGCAGATCCGCGCCCGACAGATCCGCCCCCCTCAGCACCGCCCCGGTCAGGTCCGCCGACAGCAACCGGTCGGCCGCGATCAGCAGGGGACCGAGTTGGGCGCCGCGCAGATCGGCGCCGTTCAGCTTGGCGTTCTTCAGGCGCGCGCCGCGCAGGTCGGCGCGATGAAGGTTGGCCGAACGCAGGTCGGCGTTCTCCAGATGCGCGCCCTGCAACTGCACCCCCTCCATATCCAGCCCGTAGAAGATCGCGCCCTTGGCCGAGAGGGCGGTCAGGTTCAGGCCGGTGATCGACTTCAGCGGTCGCAGATCCACGCCGTCGAACACCGAGGGCTGGCCCTCGCTTCCGCCCGTTTCGCACCAGCGGGCGTGTTCGCGCAGCATTTCGGCCGCCGGCATCCGGGCCACGGACTCGCCGACCGTGCTCTTGTCCGTCAGGGCGCCTTCCATATTGGCGCCGTCGGCGCACCACATGGTCATCTTGCAGCCCACCAGAATGGCGTCGCGCATGTCGGCGCCCGACAGATTGGCGCCCGAGAGGTCTGCGCCCGCCAGGTCGGCGCCGCGGAAATCGGCCTGTTTCAGGTTGGCGCGGACCATCTTGCAGTCCTTCATCACCGCGCCGGAGAAGTCGGCCTTGATGGCGATGACGCCCGACATCTTGGAGCGTTGCAGGTTGGCGCCGGCCAGACAGGCGCCCGTCGCCTCGGTCTCCTCGCGCTGGCGCGGCTCGATCACCTTGAAGCCCAGTTTGGCGTCGGCGGCGGCGATGGTGCCCTCGCGCAGGTCGGCCTCGAACAGGTCCGCGCCGGACAGGTCGGCCCCGCGCAGACAGGCGCCGCGCAGGTCGGCGCGACGCAGGCTGGCGTCGGCCAGGACGGCGTCCTGCATGTCCGCGCCGAAGAAGATGGCGTTGTCCAGCTTCGCCCCGGTCAGGTCGCACCCCTCAAGACAGGCGGCGGCGAAGTCGGCGTCGGCCAGGTTGCGTCCCTTCAGGCTCAGACCGGAGATGTCGAGCCAGGCGAAGACCGCGCGGGCGCCGCCGGGGCGGGCCTGGAACAGACGGTCGTGCCGGGCGCAGACGAGGTCCAGCTCCGCCTGGGTGAGGCGCTTGCGTACAAGGGGTTCAGCAGCCTGGACCATTCAGCCAGATTAACCGCAACCGGCTTAAGAAAGCCTTGCGCAACAGGCGGTTGTCACTCGGTCAGCAGACCCTGTTCGCGAAGGGCGTCGGCCAGATCCCCCGCAGAGGTCCAAAGGCGGGTGTAGCCCGCCTCGCCCAGCCGCTTCAGTTCGGTCACCAGATCGGCCTTGGCCGCAGCGACGAACCGACCGTCAAAGCCCACGCCGTCCGTGCTGATCCGCACCATGGGGCGCCCCGTCTCCAACCGGTGCAGGAAGCCCTCGCACAGGGTCGCGCCCTCGTCGCACATCAGGCCGGTCTCGACCGTCAGACCCTTCGCGCGCAGACGTTCGGTGCCGCGCCCGGCGGCGAAGGGCGAGGGGTCCAGGCAGGCGATGACGACCCGCTCCACCCCCGCCTCGGTAAGGAAATGGGCGCAGGATTGGCGGCCCGACGACCGGGCGCCGCAGGGCTCCAGCGTGACATAGACGGTCGCGCCTTCGATCTCGGCCCCGGCGGCCGGCACGGCCTGTTCCTCGGCATGGGGACGCCCGCCCGGGGCCGTGGCGGCCTGGGCGATGATCCGACCGTCCTTGACGATGACACAGCCCACGGCCGGGTTCGGCCAGGTCTCGCCCATGCGGGCGGTGGCCAGATCGATGGCCTGGGCCATGAAGGCGCGGTCGGCGTCGGTCCAGCTCATGCGACGGTCGGCAGCTCTTCGGCGCGGGCGGCGTCGAGATAGCGGGCGGCGGTCGGCTTCAGATCGGCGTCCAGATCGATCTCCAGCGGATTGCCCGTCGGGATCTCCACGCCCACGATCTTGTCGTCCGGCACGGCGAACAGGAGTTTGACGATGGCCCGCAGGGAGTTGCCGTGGGCGGCGATCAGCACGTCCTCGCCCGCCTTCAGGCGCGGGGCGATCTCGGCGTTCCAATAGGGTTCGACCCGCTCCAGCGTGGTCTTCAGGCTTTCGGTGTCCGGGATGGGCTTGTCGGCGTAGCGCGGGTCGGCGTTGAAATCGAATTCGCCGCCCGGCGCCAGCGGGGGCGGCGGCACGTCATAGCTGCGGCGCCAGATCTTGACCTGATCCTCGCCGTGCTTCTCGGCCGTCTCGGCCTTGTTCAGCCCGGTCAGACCGCCGTAGTGGCGCTCGTTCAGGCGCCAGTCCTCGATCACCGGGATATCGGTCAGACCCGCCGACTGCAGGGCCAGGGCGCCGGTGCGCTTGGCGCGCGTCAGAACCGAGGTGAACATGACCGCAGGGGTGAACCTGGACTCGGCGATCAGTTCGCCGCCGCGACGCGCCTGGGCCTCGCCTTCCGCCGTCAGATCGACATCGACCCAGCCGGTGAAACGGTTTTCAAGGTTCCACTGGCTCTGGCCATGGCGGAGCAGGATCAGGCGCGGCATTCGATCAGTCCTCGGCAAAACAGTCTGTCCGGGTAAGCCGCAGTCATGAGCCGGTCAAGGCTTGCGCGGCCCGCCGTGTTGCAACGCACAGCCCAGGCGCCGCGCGCTCGGCTTGTGGCGGCCAGGGGCGGCCGCTAGGCTGTCGCCATGTCCGACCGTCTGTTCTTTCCCCTGGCCTTCGTCGCCATCGCCGCCCTGATCGCCCTGGCGGTGGTCTGGCCCTGACAGGTCGGAGGGCCGACAGGGCGGAACGGCGTGGTCCCCGCCCTGCCCCTCGGATCAGTACAGGATCTTGCGCAGGTTGATCCGGAACACCCGCCCCTGCGGGTCCAGATAGTCGCGCTGATAATTGACCGGCGTCGCCCCGTCGCTGCTGGTGACGGACGTCCGGTCGTCGAAGATATTCTGCACCCCCAGACCGACACGTGATCCCTTCAGGAAGGGAAAACGTTCGACCCAGGCGGTGCGCTGGGTCAGATCGGCGAAGGCGAACAGGTTGACCGTCGTGCGGTCCGAGAAGTCCAGATCGGCCGAACCCGCTGTGTCGCCCTCGACCGTCGTGCCCGACCGCCAGTTGGCGTTGACGAAGGCGCCGAAGCCGTTCTTGAACAGGCCGGTCTGCACCTGGACCTCGTGACGCGACTGGCCGCCCGAGCCGGAGATGGAATCCCCGTCCAGCAGGTTCAGGGGCGCCAGGCCGTCGCGGATCACCACCTCGTCCTGGACGCGCCAGGTGTGCGTCAGGGAGAAGTTGAACATGCCCTGGCCGGGTTGCATGCCGGGGGCGGCGGAGCCGCGTAGCCGCCCGCCGCCTGGACCGCCTGGACCGCCTGGACCGCCCGGCCCGCCGCCCATACGGATCGTTCCCCCGGGGGGCCGGCCGCCCGGGCCGCCCGGCCTCTGACCCATCATGGCCGGATTGGGCTTGCCGAAGGGCTTGGAGAAGTTGAAGCCCCACTGGACGTCCTGCTGCTCGCGGCTGGCGAAGTTCAGCGGACGGGCGTCGATGGACAGCAGGGCGCCAGGCACATTCGGATCGGCGCCGGGTTCGGGCGCCGCGCGGGTGAACCGCTCCGGCAGGGCGGCTTCGAGGTCGGGGGTGATGGCGGGGAAGCCGGAAATCTCATCCTCGACCTCGGTGCGGGTATAGGCGAGATTCAGGCGCAGATCGGTGGCCGAAAGCGGTTGCCAGTTGACGCCCAGTTTCAGGATTCGACGGTTCTCCGCCTTCAGGTTCGGATCGCCGCCGGTGATCTGGACGACCTGGACGGTCTGGCCGGTCGAATAGTCGAAGACGGCGGTGTTCGGCGTCGAGATGGTGGGATCGTTCAGTTGCTGGATCGTCGGCGCCTTGTCCTCGTCCGAATAGTTGGCCGACAGGGACAGTCGGGCGACCGGCGACCAGTTCAGACCACCGCCCAGCGTCGAGACGCCGCCGAAGTCCGACAGTTCCTGATAGGCCAGGTTCATATTGGCCGACAGATCGCCGATCCTGGGCAGGACGCCGCGATCGACGCTGGAGATCGGAAGATCGAAATTGGCCTGCAGGCTGCCCAGGTCGCGCGACTGGGACCGGTCGGTCGTCACGCCCGAACGGACGCTTTCGGAATCCAGGGACTGATGTTCGCCTCCGACCTTGAAGGTCGTGGTGACGCCACCGGCCGGCAGTTCCCAGGCCGTGCCGTTCAGCACCAGTTCGGCTTCCGCCGACTGGGAGATCGAATTGGCGGTGTCGCGGGCGGACGTCGTCACCGCGCCGGTCAGGTCGCCGAACGGGTTCACGGTCGTGTCGCCCGCCGTGATCGCGGCCTGCAGGGCGGCGGCGCTGACGCCGCGCCCGGTGGTGGTGTCCGTCTCTGTGCGGCTGTATTCGCCCGTGGCGGTCCAGCGCCAGTCCCCGAGGTAGCCGTCGAACACCGTGCCCAGTTCCGCAGCGCGCGTATTGGTCTGGCGCTGCAGGGCGTCCGGCAGGCCGACGTAGCGATACAGATCGGCCGCCGCCCCGCCGGGCGACCAGGGATTGCCGGCCGGCAGGCTCAGACTGAAGCCGGGCAGACCCGAGTAGCTGCGGCTGCTGCTGTCCTCCAGGCTGCCGCTCAGGGTCATGCCGACCTTGTCGTTCAGGTCGTGCTTGTAGGTCCCCGCGACCGACGCCTCGGCCGCGCGCGGCAGCAGGGTGCGATAGGCGTTCCGCTCGCCGTTGTCGCCCGCCGAGTCGACCCTGTTCGAGTCGGTGCGGTCGATATTGCGTTCGGTCTCGTACAGGGCGTTGCTGCTCTCGCCGTTGATGTCCAGCGACCAGCGGTCGGCCCCGGCGATCTTGAGAAGGTTGTTCTCGCTGGCCGTCGTCGTCCGGCCGCCCTGGTCCGACCGGCTGACGTTGACCGAGGCGGTCAGCGAGCGGAAGTCGGCCTTCAGCACGATGTTCACGACGCGCTGGTTGGCGCTGTAGCCGTAGGACAGGGCCGTCTCTTCCGGCAGGACGTCGAACCGCTCGATGGCCTCGGGCGGAATGCCGCGGATTTCACGGAAGCCGGAGATGCGACGGCCGTTGACCAGGAAGACCGGGGACCCGCCCCGCGCGCTGCGGGTCTGGGCCTCCAGCAGGGTCACCAATTCGCCGATATTGGTCGCGCCGAAGGCCTGGATCTGGGCGGCGTCATACGAGACGATCGGTTCCTGCCCGCCCAGGGCCACGCCGCGCTTGGCGGCCGTCACCTCGATGTCGGGCAGGACCGTCGTCACCTCTTCCTGCTGCAAAGGCTGGATATCGGCGGCGCTGGCGGTCGGAGCGAGTGCGAGCAGCATGAGCGCGGTCGGAGTCATGAAAACCGTGGTCCAGAATGTAGATTTCAGGCCCTTTGGGCGTGAAAAACATGGCTGGAAAGCGGCGGAATTCATGACGTTTTGGAAAGCGTTGCATGCACCCCACACAGCCTGAACTTGTGCGACGGAAACGGATCGACGGCGCGTTCAACAGGGTTGGACTCGGGTCTTGCACGTCCGATGACAGGGCGGGGCGGAACCTTGGTCCCGCCCCCTTCTGATCAGAATTCTTCCCAGCCGTCGTCGTTCGAACCGACCGTCATGTCGCGGCCGTTGGCGACCTTGACCACGCGCTGTTCCGCACGCGGGGCCGCGCGAGGGGACGGGCGGGGCGCAGAGCGCGCGGACGGGGCTGCGGGCGCGGCTGAGACCGGCTTTCCGCCCGAGACCTGGAAGAAGGACACCTGGGCCGACAGTTCGGCGGTCTCCTGGCGCAGGGCGTTGCTGGCCGCCGTCGCCTGTTCGACCATCGCAGCATTCTGCTGAGTGACCTGGTCCATCTGGTTGACGGCGACATTGATCTCGTGAAGGCCGGTCGCCTGCTCCTTGGCGGAGGCGGCGATCTCGACCACCAGATTGCTGATGTCGTTGACCTGGGACGCGATGGCCTGCAGGGCCGAACCGGCCTCGCTGACCAGGCGCACGCCGTTCTCGACCTCGGCGCCCGAACTGTTGATCAGGGTCTTGATCTCCTTGGCGGCCTCGGCCGAGCGCTGGGCCAGGGCCCGCACTTCAGAGGCGACCACCGCGAAGCCGCGTCCGCTCTCGCCGGCCCGCGCCGCCTCAACCCCGGCGTTCAGGGCCAGGAGGTTGGTCTGGAAGGCGATCTCGTCGATCACGCCGACGATCTGGCTGATCTGGCGTGAGCCGTCCTCGATCTTCTGCATGGCCTGGACGGCGTTCATCACGACCGCGCCCGAGGCCTCGGCGCTCTGGCGGGCGCCGCTGGTGACCGTGGCGGCCTGGGTGGCGCCCTCGGCGGTCTTGCGGACCGTGACCGTGATCTCGTCCAGGGCCGCGGCGGTTTCCTCCAGGCTGGCGGCCTGTTGTTCGGTGCGGCGCGACAGGTCGTCGGAGGCCTGGCTGATCTCGCCGGCGCCGGAGTCGATGCCGCGGACCGAGCCGAGCACGCCGGTGACCGTCTCTTCCAGACGGGAGATCGAACGGTTGAAATCGGTTTTCAGGACCTCGCTGCGCGCCGGGAAGGGCGCGTCGATGCGGTAGAGCAGATCGCCGTCCGCCAGGGCGGACAGCCCCTTGCCCAGGCTTTCGATCACGACCGCATTCTCGGCCGCTTCCTGCGCGGCGGCGGCTTCGCGGCGCCGACGCTCGACTTCCGACTCGTCGCGCATGGTTTCTGTTTCGAGCTCCAGCGCCTTGGCGCGCAGGCTGTTGTCGCGGAAGATCTGCATGGCCTGGGCCATGGCCCCGACCTCGTCCTTGCGGTCGGTGTCGGGGATGGCGACGTCCAGCTTGCCGTTGGCCATGACCGACATGGCGCCGGTCATGCGGCGGACGGGTGCCACCATCAGGATGGACAGTTGCACGCCCAGGAAGACGGCGGCGGCGACCAGGATAAGTCCCCCGACCGCCAGGGCGATGAAGGAGGCGGTGATCGCCGACGCCTGTTCGGCGTCGCGCACGTTCATCCGCTCGATCTCCATATCGCGGATTTCGGTGATGGCCTTGGTGATGTGGGTGACGCGCACCCGGTCGCCGGAATCGATCACCACGCGACGCGCGGCCTCGATACGGGCGGGGTCCAGCGCCGCCTCGGTCAGCGGCGTGCCGAACTCGGTGCGCCAGGCGGCGGCGTCGGCCTGGGCTTTCTGGACCAGCGCCTTCTCGTCCGACGTCAGGTTGGCGGCGCCCAGAGCGGCGACCGAGGCTTCGAACTGTTCCCAGCCCTTGCGGTAAACCTCGAGATAGTCGGCGTTCCCGGTCAGCAGCACGCCCCGCATCTGTGAGTTCAGGCGGATGAAGCCCTTCTCGGCCACGTGGGTGTGGTCGATGATCGACTTGCTCTCGGCGTTCAGTTCAGCCGCCGTCTTCATCGCCGACAATTGGAAGAAGACCGCCCCGATCATGGCGGCCGCGACGGTCAGCAGAAGAGCAAAGGCGATCGCCAGTTTCCGCTGCATCGGAATGTTCTTCGGGTTCATGCGATCATCTCGGCGGCTTTAGGGCGCAACCCGGAACGGCGGACCGTTCCGGGCAAGTTTCAAGTCTAGAAGGCGGTTTGGACGCGGACGGTGGCGGTGTTGCCGCTGTCGTCGCCGACGAAGGTTCCAGTGCGGTTATCGACCGACCAGGCGCTCCAGTGGGCGGAGACGCGGGTGGTGTTCGTGGGATACCAGTTGACGCCCAGCAACCAGGTGTCGCCTTCGCCGCCGGTCGGGTTGTCGCTGTAGTCGGCGGTGTCGTAGCGACCGACGATCTCGACCGCGCCATAGCCGTCGGCGCCCAGCGGATTCAGCACCTTGGGACGGCCCCATGTGCCGGTGCGTGGCGAGAGGGGCGGCTTCTCGCCGGTGATGAAGAAGCCGGCGGAGATGCTGTAGGCGTCCTGATCGAAGTCGCGCGCGGCGGTCTCGACGACGCGCTTGCCGCCTTCGGCCATCAGCCAGCCCGAACGGTGCACGCCGCCCAGTTCCAGCCCCAGCCCCTTGCTGCCCTTGGGATCGGCGTAGGTTCCGCCCGAGAGACGAAGATTGTCGTTGCCGCGCGACGAGACGACCAGGCTGCGCGAAGCCACGGAAGCATTGGGCGTCAGATCCTCGACAAAGCCCCAAGCGCCGAGATGCAGGAAGCCGGCGTCGGTCTTGAACGGCGACCAATGGGTGCGGCCCATCAAGGTGACGGAGTCGTTGGCCGTGCCGGTGCTGATGGCGTCGCCGGTCACCGAGAGCGAGGCGTGCCAGACGCTGCCGGTCAGTTTGGACGACAGGCCGACGCCGTAGGCGCCGCGCTCGGGGCCGATGGTCGAGACCATCAGGCTGCGTTCCAGGAAGGGGGTGACGTCTTCGGCGGTGCCGCCTTCGACGCCGCGGTCGTTCAGGCGCTGGCCGGCGGAAATCTCCAGATCACGACCGCCCAGCTTGCGGTTATAGGCCATGAAGGCGTTGGCGACGCTCATCGCATTGTCGGCGATGTCGCCTTCGATCCAGTAGCTGAAGCCCCCGGGGGTCTTGCCCTGGGCGCCCAGGCGCAGGCCGCGCAGTTCGGTGGTGGTCAGGTTGCGGCCGTCGAAGTCCGAACCGAAGGTGTTGGACAGGTCGGCCGTGACGCGGATGCGCGGCTTGAAGGTGAAGCCGCCGTCCGGGCTGCGCAGTTCGGGAAGGCCGCTCGACCAGTCGATGCTGGAGGGCGCGCTGGCGGCCTGGACGACCGGGCGCGGCGCGGCGGCGGCGACCGGAGCCGGCGTTCCCGCAGCAGCGGGCGCGGCGGCGGCCGTCTGAGCCTGGACCTGCGACTGGGCCTCAAGCTGTTCGAGGCGCGCGGACAGGGCCTGCACCTGGGCGCGCAGGGCGGCGATTTCTTCCGCCGTCGGCGTTGACGACTGGGCGAAGGCGGAGGTGGCGAGCGCGGCGAGGCCGACACCCGCTGCGAGGGAGCGGTGAATAATCATGAATAACGCTCATAGGGTGCGACTGTTAAGGAAGGCCCAAATGGCTATAAGCAGAAATGCGTATCAGCGTTGGGCAAGGCGCCGGATGCAGTACAGGCGCCGCGCTTTCGCGACGGCGCCTGTGCAGGAAGGAACTCAGTCGGCGGTGACCAGCTCTTTGTCGCCGGGGCCGGCCGCCGGATCGGGCTGGGCCGCGATCGGCTGCGACGGACCGTTCAAGGCCGCGTGCAAGGCGTCCCGGTCCAGTTCGCCCTCCCATCGGGCGACGACGATGGTGGCCACGGCGTTGCCGATGAAGTTGGTCAGGGCCCGGCACTCGCTCATGAACCGGTCGATGCCCAGGATCAGCGCCATGCCCGCGACCGGAACGGTAGGAACCACCGACAGGGTCGCCGCCAGGGTGATGAAGCCGGCGCCGGTGATGCCGGCCGCCCCCTTGGAGGACAGCATGGCGACCAGCAGAAGCAGGATCTGTTGCTGCAGGGTCAGCTCGATGTTCAGGGCCTGGGCGATGAACAGGGCCGCCATGGTCATGTAGATGTTGGTGCCGTCCAGATTGAACGAATAGCCGGTCGGGACGACCAGGCCGACGACCGACTTGGAGGCGCCGGCGCGTTCCATCTTGCTGAGCAACGACGGCAGGGCGGCTTCCGACGAGGAGGTGCCCAGGACCAGCAGCAGTTCCTCCTTCAGATAGCGGATCAGCTTCAGGATGTTGAAGCCGTTGGCCCAGGCGACCAGGCCCAGGATGCCGACCACGAAGATGACGGCGGTGAGGTAGAAGGTGGCGACCAGCGCGGCCAGATTGGCGATGGAGCCGATCCCATATTTGCCGATGGTGAAGGCGAAGGCGCCGAAGGCCCCGATGGGCGCGGCCTTCATCAGGATGGCCACCAGCTTGAAGAAGGCGTGGCTGATCGATTCCAGGAAGCTCAGCACCGGCTTGCCCACATCGCCGACCAGGGCCAGGGCCAGGCCGAACAGGACCGAGACGAACAGGACCTGGAGGATATTGCCCTCGGAGAAGGCGGAAACCATCGTGTCCGGGATGATGCCCATCAGGAAGCCGGTGATGGTCGTCTCATGCGCCTGTTCCGAATATTTAGCGACGGCGCCGACATCTAGGGTGGCCGGATCGATGTTCAGGCCGCGTCCGGGCTGGACCAGGTTGGCGATGATCAGGCCGACGATCAGGGCCAGGGTCGAGAAGGTCAGGAAATAGGCGAAGGCCTTGGCCGCCACGCGCCCCACGCGACCGAGGTCGCTCATGCCGGCGATGCCGGTGACGATGGTCAGGAAGATGACCGGGGCGATGATCATCTTCACCAGCTTGATGAAGGCGTCGCCCAGCGGCTTGAGGCTTTCGCCGAAGCTGGGCCAGAAATGGCCGATGATCGCGCCGGCCACGATGGCGGTCAGAACCTGGAAATACAGATGCCGGTAGAAGGGCCGACGCACGGCCGGTTCTGCGGTGGAGGGAAGCGCGATCACGGAAGGCTCCTGTCACTGCGGGACCATCCCGCGGTTTCCTCGACGGGCCCCACGTCTGCGGCGAGGCTCCGAGGTCCAGTGTCCGGCAGGGTGAAGCCGCCTCCAAACCCCTTCGAAATACGGTTTAGAAAGCTGTTTTCTCAGCATAATATTCCCAGGACACGTCGAGAATCGGGATCGACAGTGCGGCTGGACGCACAAGGCGATGGCCTAGTCGTGCGAAATATCGCACAGATAGGCGTATGACTCGTTCGTCGCCGCCCCTGACTATCGAAGGACTTTCGAGCGTCGCTCGACAGCCCTGGATTCTGCTGACGCTTGGCTGGCTGGCGGCGAGCGCCGTGCTGGCGGGCGTCGCGGGCGAGGCCGCACGGCGCGATGCGACCGGCGAACTGGAACGCCAGGCGACGGCCGGCGCCGCCCTGCACGCCGCCGTGCTGCGCAGCGAACTGGACAAGCAGCGCGCCATCCCCATCGTCCTGGCCGGCGATCCCGATGTGGCCGCCCTCCTGACCACGCCCAGCGCCCAGGCCGTGAACGGGGTGGACCGCAAGCTGGAGCGGCTGGCGTCCCAGACCCGCGCCGCCGTCATCTACGTGCTGGACGCGCGGGGCCTGACCCTGGCGTCCAGCAACTGGCGGGCCTCGACCAGTTTCGTCGGTTCGCGCTACGAGTTCCGGCCCTATTTCATCAATGCGATGCGCGACGCCGAAGGCGAGTTCTACGCCCTGGGCACCCGCAGCGGCCGACCCGGCCTCTATCTGTCGCGCCGTGTGGACTCAGCGGACGGCGCGCCCCTGGGCGTGGTTGTGCTGAAGGTCGAGTTCGACGACCTGGAGGCCGAATGGCGCGGCTCGGGCGAGCCCGCCTGGGTCTCAGATCCGGGCGGCGTCGTCCTGGTCACCAGCATCCCGGAATGGCGCTTCCGCACGACCGAACCGATGGACGAGCGACGGCGTCGCCTCAGCCTGACCGACCTCACCCTCCACCCCGGCGCCCTGTCCCCCCTGCCCTTCCAGACGCCGAACGGCGAACGGCCCCGGTTGGTGCGGACGGCCGTCGGCGACGGCCGTCCGCAGACATGGGTGCATTCGGAGACGGATACGGCCGCGCCCGGCTGGACCCTGCATCTGCTGACGCCCGAACGGGGGGTGATCGGGGCGGCAGTGGCGGGGGCGCGCGGCCTGGCCCTGTTGATCACCAGCCTTCTGGCCCTGGGCGTGGCCGTGCTGCTGCGCCGGCGTCATCTGGCCCGCGCCAAGGCTCAGGCGGAGGAAGAAGGCCGGCTGGAGCTGGAGCGCCGCATCCACGAACGCACGCGCGAACTGCACGACGCCAATCTGGCCCTGAACCGCCAGATCGAGGAGCGCCGCCGCGCCGAGGCCGCGCGGGAGCTGCTGCGCGACGAACTGGTGCAGGCCAGCAAACTGGCCGCCCTGGGCCAGATCGTCGCCAGCGTGGCGCACGAGATCAACCAACCCGTCGCCGCCATCCGGACCTATGCAGAGACCGCGAAACTGTTGCTGAGCCGCGACCAGCTCGACAAGGTCGGAGACGTGCTTCAGCGCATCGGCGGTCTGACCAAACGGATCGGCGCCATCACCCAGGATCTGCGGCTGTTCTCACGCAAGGCCACGCCGACCATCGACGCCATCCGGCTGGAGGACGCCATCCAGGGCGGGCTGGAACTGACGCGCGGGCGGGTGGAGGAACGCGGGGTCAGACTGGAGCGGATCGGCGACGGCGACGTGCAGGTCCGCGCCGACCAGTTCCGTCTGGAACAGGTCATCGTCAATCTGATCAAGAACGCCGCCGAGGCGATGGAAGGCCAGACCGACGCCCGCCTGACCCTGGCCGTGGCGCGCGACGGCGAGCGGGTGCGGCTGATCTTCGCCGACAACGGGCCCGGCGTGGCGCCCGATGTGGCGCGCCAGCTGTTCACGCCCTTCGTCACCACCCGCGCCAACGGCCTGGGCCTGGGGCTGGTCATCTGCCGCGACATCGTCGCCAGTTTCGGGGGCGAGCTGGATCTGGTCCCCGCCGAACGGGGCGCGACCTTCGTCGCCGTCCTGAAGGCCGCCTGATGCGCCCGCACCTGCCGCAGACCGTCGCCCTGATCGAGGACGACGCCGACTTTCGCCAGGCCCTGGTCGAACGCCTGACGCTTGAAGGACTGGAGGTGCGCGCCTTCACGGCGGCCGAGCCGGCGCTGAAGACCCTGGACGCAGACTTCCCGGGCGTGGTCGTGACCGACCTGAGGATGCCGGGCATGGACGGCCGCCAGTTGCTGACGCGGCTGCAGGCCCTGGACACGAGTCTGCCGGTCATCATGATCACCGGCCACGGCGACATCGCCGACGCCGTGGCCGCCATGCACGACGGCGCCTATGACTTCGTCGCCAAGCCCTTTCCGTTCGAGCGGCTGCAGGACAGCCTGAACCGGGCGCTGGAGAAGCGCAGTCTGGTGCTGGAGAACCGCCGCCTGGTCGCCATGGCCGCCGAAGGCGGGCACGAACTGCCGCTGGCCGGATCGTCGCGCGCCATCACGGCGCTGCGGGCCACCATCGCCCAGATCGCCGACGCCCGAATGGACGTGCTGATCGAAGGCGAGACCGGGGTCGGCAAGGAGGCGGTCGCGCGCGCCCTGCACAACGGAGGCCGGCGCCGGCTGGCGCCCTTCGTCGCCGTCAACTGCGGCGCCCTGCCCGACGGCCTGATCGAGAGCGAACTGTTCGGGCATGAACTGGGCGCCTTCGCCGGGGCCATGCGGCGACGGGTGGGGCATGTGGAGCGCGCCCACAACGGCTCGCTGTTTCTCGACGAGGTCGAGAGCATGCCCCTGGCGGTCCAGGTCAAGATGCTGCGGGTGCTGGAGGAGCGGGAGATCCATCCGATCGGCGCCAACGAGCCCCGGGTGCTGGACCTGCGCATCCTCGCCTCGGCCAAGATCGACCTCAGCGAGGCGGCGCGGCGCGGCGATTTCCGCGAAGATCTCTATTATCGCCTGAACGTGGTGCGGCTGCGCGTGCCGCCGCTGCGTGAGCGGCGCGAGGACATCCCCCTGCTGTTCGCCCATTTCCTGCGTCGCGCCGCAGACCGCCACGGCGTCGAGCCGCCGAGCGTGACCGACGGCGTCCGCCGCCGTCTGCTGGAAGAGGACTGGCCCGGCAACATCCGCGAACTGGCCCATTTCGCCGAACGGGTCGTCCTGGGCCTGGACGAGGGGTCCGGCGGCGCCGAGGCCGATCTGAGCCTGCCGGACCGGCTGCATCGGTTCGAAGGCGAGCTGCTGCGCGGCGCGCTGCAGACCCATAGGGGCGACATCGTCTCGGTGCTGGAGGAGATGCGGATTCCGCGCAAGACCCTGTACGACAAGCTGCAGCGCCACGGACTGAAACCCGCCGACTTCCGCGCCTGACCCTCAAGCGGCGCCCCCTCAAGCAGCCCCCCTCAAGCAGCGACGGGGTTTTCCCGCCGTTCGGCCGCAGCCAGGGCCGCCGCCACGCCGTCGAGCAGGCCGACCAGGGTGATCGGCTTGGACAGATGGCCGTCCGCGCCCGCGACCCGCCCCGCTTCCACATGGTCGGGCAGGGCGTTGGCGGTCAGCATGATGATCGGCGTGCGCGCGCGGTTCTCCCCGGCCTCCAGGGCGCGAATGGCGGCGGTGGCCGTGAGGCCGTCCATCACCGGCATCTGCATGTCCATCAGCACCATGTCGAAGCCGCCCTTTCGGAAGGCCTCCACGGCCTGCCGCCCGTCCTCGACCGCCACCAGTTCGGTCGGCATGTCCGCCAGCATGATCTCGACGACCTTGCGGTTCGCCGGATGATCGTCGGCCAGCAGGATCCGCGCTGGGAAGGCGCGCGCGTCGGTCTCGCCGGCGTCGCCCGGGCCGAAGGGCGCGGATGGCGACTGGACGCCCCCCACCCTGGTCAGAGGGATTTCGAACCAGAAGTCGGCGCCCTCGTCCGGCCGGCCGTCGCAATCCAGCACGCCGCCCATCAGCGCGACCAGATCTCGCGAAATGGCCAGCCCCAGGCCCGTGCCGCCGAACCGGCGGGTAATGGAGCCGTCGGCCTGCTGGAAGCGATTGAAGATCCGCCCCTTCTGGCCCGCATCAAAGCCGCAGCCGGTGTCGCTCACCGTGAACCGGACCCGATCTTCATCCACCGCGACGGCGGCGACGACGACGGATCCCGTTTCGGTGAACTTCAAGGCGTTGGAGATCAGGTTCGACAGGACCTGGCGCACCCGGACCACGTCGCCCTCGACGGCGCCTTCGATGGTCGGCTCGACCTCAACCCGCAGGGCGACGCCCTTTTCATCGGCGCGCGGCCGGTAGAGGGCCGCCGCGCCGCGCACCGTGTCGCCCAGATCAAAGACCGACCGTTCCAGAACGATCTGGCCCGCCTCGATCTTGGACGTGTCCAGAATGTCGGACAGCAGCCGTTCCAGGGTCACGGCCGAGGACCGGATCACTTCGACCATCTCGCGTTCACGCGGCTCCAGCCCGGCGCGCGACAAGGCGTCGGCCATGGCCACGACCCCGTTCAGGGGCGTGCGGATCTCGTGGCTCATATTCGCCAGGAATTCCGACTTGGACCGGCTGGCTTCTTCCGCGCGGCGACGGGCGATGCGCAGATCCCGGGCCTGGCTTCCCATCCACAACAGGGCGGCCAAGGCCGACAGGATGAAGATTGCGGCGATGGTCAGGATCAAGCCCTGCAATCTTGTGTTCGAGCGCGCGGTCTCCAACTGGGCGCGACGTTCGGTCAGCTTGTGCTGCATGTCGCCGGTGACCTGGCGGATCCCTCCGCTGAAGACGCGGGCTTCGGCGACGCGCTCGGCGCTGTTGTAGGCGCGAAGCTTGACGTAGGCTTCCGCAGCCCGGCCCTCGGCGAACAGGATCTCGGCCTCGACATGCGCCACCTCCAGCCGCGCTTCCTCTCGGTAGCGGTCTACGGTGATGCGACGGCGGATTTGCGCAAGGTCGCGCCGCGCGGACTCGATCTGTCCGGTCTGGGCGCGGGCGATGGCGCGAGCCGGCAGCAATTGCGTCGACAGGAAGGAGGCGTCCCCCAGGTTCTCGCCATAGGGAGCCAGACATCGCAGCACGTCCTGCGGCGCCTCTGCGGCCTGGGCCACCATGGCGCACAGGCGGGCGTCATAGACCCCCAGGCTGGGCAGGCCTGCGCGCAGCGTCAGCCGGTGATGAACCTGATACAGGCGTTTCGCCTGTTCGACATCGCCCAATTGGGTCGATAGCCGGGCCAGATTGTAGACGGCGTCGAAGTCCGGCCGGGGATAGTCCGGATTGGCCAAGTCGATCTCGAACCGCCCGAAGGCGGCGGTGGCCCCATCAATGTCGTTCAGCCTCATCAGGCCGATGCCGGTCATTTCCCACAGGCCCGCCTGCGCAATCCGCGCATAGGCGTCGCCCTCGGGGATCAAGGCGTCGGCGTCGGTCAGCAGCTTCAGCCCTTCGCCGATCTGATCGCGATCCATCAGGGCCAGCGCCCACAGTCGGGTGGCGTGCGTGCGCGCGAACCAGTCCGGCTCCATCGACGCGAGCCGGCGCATCTCGTCGGCGGCGGCCGTCTCGCCCTCGTCGTACCGCAGGGCCAGGGCGTTCAGCCGGGCGATCTGGATATAGCGGTGGGAGCCCTGGTGACGCGCGCCTTCCATGAGCCGGTCGTTCCAGATCCTGGCCGTGTCGAACTCGCCCTGGTTCAGAAATATCCAGGCGACATGATAGAGGCGTTGCAGACCTTCGCGGTCGTTACGGCGTATCGCCTCGCGGCCGAACGCCTCAAGCGCCCTGAAATCCGTCGTCCCGGCCCTCCGTTCGACAGCCTCTGCCAGTTGAAGGGGCGTCCGCGATTGCGCCGCAGGCTGAGCTGAGACGTCCTGTACGAAAAACGCCGACAGGACGAGGGCGAGGGCAAAGGCTGCGGCTTTTATAGGCATACGGCTTCCGATCTGATCGGAAGCTGCCATGTTTTGGTTGAATAAGGTTTATCGACCCGGTGCGGGTTGCACCTCACCTGACCTTTGTCGGAACTGCGCGTTGACCACCCCCGGGCTTTCGGCTATAGGCCCGCCCTCTTGAGATTTCCGCGCCGTGGACGTGTGCTCCGCGGCGTTTTCCGTTCGAAGGTTTGAAATGGCTAACAACCCCGGCGCCCGCAAGGCGATCCGCAAGATCGAAGCGCGGACCGAAGTGAACAAGGCGCGCCGTTCGCGCGTCCGCACCTATCTGCGCAAGTTCCAAGAAGCTCTGGCCGGCGGCGACGCCACGGCCGCCAAGACCGCCTTCGTGGAAGCCCAATCCGAGCTGATGCGCGCCGTCTCCAAGGGCGTCGTTCACAAGAACACCGGCTCGCGCAAGGTGTCGCGTCTGGCCGCCCAGCTGAAGAAGCTGTCGGCCGCCTAAATCCTTTATGGATTTCCCGGATACGGAACGGCTGTCGCTGTTCCGTTACGGGATTTTGCAGACTTTTCAACGGCGAAGGGGCATATGCTCCTTCGCCGTTTTGCGTTTGGCCGTTAACCCTCTCTACGCAGGAATACGGACTTCGGGGCGCCTGGAAGGCGAATTTCTCAAGCAGGATTAGCGTTTGACGGAGTCAAACAATTTAACTGCGAATCGACCAACGAATCAGCGTTGACCCAACCGGCTCGCAGCGTAAGTTTTGGCCTCTAACGCACTTCCATCCCAACACGGATGAAGACGGCGCGGGACGATAGTTTCGCGTTGGCGGGAGATGTCTGTCCAGGAGCTCGGCCCCGCCCGAAAAGCATCGCTTTTCGGGGCAGGAGAAGTCGTCCCTGAACCGTCGCCCTGAAGTGCCGAAGGTCGGAATGGTTTTTTGAAGCGGGTGGCTGAACAATGGTTGGGGGTGCGACGGCGATGGCGGGCGGCGTGAACGGATCGAACATGACGGATCCGGATCGCATCTGGAATGAGGCCTCGGTGCGCCTGCGCGCCGAGATCGGCGACGGTCCCTTCTCGTCCTACATCGCCCCTTCCGCCGTTCGCGTGGATTCCTCCGGCCAGCTGATCCTGGTCACCCCCACCGCCTATGCCCGAGACTGGGTCCGCAAGAACGCCCTGCGTCGCATGAACGAGCTGTGGCTGGGCCTGGACGGCCTGAACCGCCGCCTGGACGTGCGCTGCCGCGCCGAGGTGGGCTCGGCCCCTCCGGCCTCGGCCGTGATCGCGGGCAATGTCCTGGACGCCACCCCGCGTCTGGCGGCCTTCGCCAGCCCGACCGTGCCCCCCATCGCCGACGGCGCCCGCGCCGTGCGCGCCGCCGGCCTTCAGGACCGCCTGACCTTCGACAGCTTCGTGGAAGGTCAGGGCAACGCCTTCGCCCTGGCCATCGCCAAACAGGTGGCCAGCTGGGCCGACGGCCACTTCAACCCGGTCTTCTTCTGCGGCCCCTACGGCTACGGCAAGACCCATCTGCTGAACGCCATCGCCTGGGAGGCCCAGCGTCTGCGACCCGAGGCCAAGGTGGTCTATCTGACCGCCGAACGCTTCCTGTCGACCTTCGTCAAGGCGATGCAGGACCGATCGACCGCCGCCTTCAAGGAAAGCCTGCGCTCGGCCGACATGCTGCTGCTGGACGACGTCCAGTTCGTCGGCGGCAAGACCTCGACCCAGGAAGAACTGCTGTCGACCCTGACCGCCCTGATCGAGGACGGCAAACGGATCGTCTTCTCGGCCGACCGCGCCCCCATGGCCCTGACCGAGGTCGAGCCGCGCCTGCGCAGCCACCTGGCCGCCGGCCTGACCTGCCCGGTCGAGGCGGGCGACCGCGAGCTGAAGATCGCCGTGGCCCAGAACCGTCTGAAGGCCCTGTCGGCCCTGGGCGTCGTCCAGGGCGAGGCCGCGCCCGAGGTGCTGGCCCAGCTGGTGGACCGCACGCCGGGCTCGATGCGCGAGCTTGAGGGCGCCGTGAACACCCTGGCCGCCGCCGCCGGTTCGCGTCTGGCGACCGTCTCGGTGGACGAGGCCTCGATCCTGCTGGGCGCCGCCCTGCGCGGCGGCCCCGAGCGCCGCATCACCGTGGACGAGATCCAGAAGACGGTGGCCGACCACTTCAACCTGAAACAGGCCGACCTGCTCAGCGAGCGCCGCACCCGTTCGGTGGCCCGCCCGCGCCAGATGGCCATGTATCTGTGCAAGCAGCACACGACCCGCTCCTATCCCGACATCGGCCGTCGCTTCGGCGGACGCGACCACACCACCGTCCTGCACGGCGTGCGCAAGATCGAGGAGCTGATGGCCCAGGACGACCAGATCGCCCGCGACGTCGAGGCCCTGACCCGCAAGCTGCGCGGCTGAACAATCTCCCTCCCCCATGAAGGGGGCGGGAGAAACAGAAATCTGTGAACGGCTTCCGTCGCCTTCCTTGCTCCTTGCGCCCAATCCGCTAGTGTCCAAGGCCCTCTATCGCGGCGCTCCAGCCTGAGTCGCCGCATCCGGGCGAGACGACATGCAACTGACCATCGAACGATCCGCGCTCCTGAAGGCCCTGGGCCATGTGCAGAGCGTCGTCGAACGCCGAAACACCATCCCGATCCTGTCCAACGTCCTGCTCAGCGCGGGCCGGGACCGGCTGGCCTTCGCGGCCACCGATCTGGACATGGAGATGGTGGACGAGGCCGAGGCGACGGTGAACGTCGAGGGCCAGATCACCGCCCCCGCCCATACCCTGTACGAAATCGTGCGCAAGCTGCCGGAAGGCGCCGAGGTGTCGCTGCTCTATTCGGGCGACGATCCCCGGCTGGTGGTCTCGGCCGGCCGGTCGCGCTTCAACCTGCCGGTCCTGCCGGCGGGCGACTTCCCCATCATGTCCACCGACAGCGCCGGCGCCTCCTACGTCATGCCCAAGGAAGACCTGGCGCGGCTGATCGACAAGACCCGGTTCGCCGTCTCGACCGAAGAGACCCGCTATTATCTGAATGGCCTGTACCTGCACACGGTGGCCGAGGCCGGCGTCGCCCTGCTGCGCGCCGTGGCCACCGACGGCCACCGCCTGGCCCTGGCCGAGACCCCGGCGCCCGAGGGCGCGGCCGGCGGCCCCGGCGTCATCGTGCCGCGCAAGACGGTGGATCAGGTCCGCCGCCTGCTGGACGACGCCGCCGGCCCGGTCGAGATCACCGTCTCGGCCCAGAAGATCCGCTTCCAGATGGGTGAGGCGTCCCTGACCTCCAAGGTCATCGACGGCGCCTTCCCCGACTATCTGCGCGTCATTCCCAAGGGCAATGACAAACAGGCCGATATCGACAACGCCCTGTTCGCCAAGGCCGTGGACCGGGTCGCCACCATTTCGGCCGAGAAGAGCCGTTCGGTGAAACTGGCCTTCGACAATGACCGGGTGAAGCTGACCGTCCGCAACATGGAAGCCGGCCAGGCCGAGGAAGAGGTCGAGATCGGCTATTCCGACGAACCGTTCGAGATCGGCTTCAACGCCCGATACCTGCTGGACGTCGCCGGCCAGATCACCGGCGAAAACGCCGCCTTCCGCTTCGCTGACCCGGCTTCGCCGACGCTGGTGCTCGATCCGGGCGATCCGGGCGTGCAGTATGTGCTGATGCCGCTGCGGGTGTGATCGAGTGGCGAGTGGCGAGTGATGAGTGGCGAGCACACCTCGCCCCGCTTTCCTCGCCTCTCGCCACTCGCCACTCGTCACTTCCTTGATCACCTCCCTCACCCTCACCGACTTCCGCTCCTATGCGAGCGCGCGGCTGGAGCTCGCCTCCGGCCCGGTGGTGCTTCACGGCCCGAACGGGGCGGGCAAGACCAATCTGCTGGAGGCGATCAGCCTGCTGACCCCCGGCAAGGGGCTGCGGGGCGCGACCGCCGCCGAAATGGGTCGGCGCGAGCCCGGCGAGGCGGTGGGCCGCGCCTGGGCCGTCATGGTTGAGCTGGACGACGAAACGCGTCTGGGCACCGGCGTCCAGACGGCGGGCGCGGCGCGGCGCATCGTCCGCATCGACGGCGAGACGGCCCAGCCGGGTCGGCTGCTGGACTATCTGCGCCCTGTCTGGGCGACGCCCGAGCAGGACCGACTGTTCTCCGACGCCCGGGCCGAGCGGCTGAAATTCTTCGACCGGCTGGTCTTCGCCGCCGATCCCGACCACGCCGCCGCCGTCTCCGCCTATGAAAAGGCCCTGCGCGAACGCTTGCGGCTGCTGAACGAGGCACAGGATGGACGCGAGGCCGACCCCGTCTGGCTGGACGCCCTGGAGGCCCGACTGGGCGAAGCCGGCGCCCGCGCGGCCCTGGCCCGTGTCGCCGCCCTGCACGCGCTCCAGGCCGCTATCGACGCCCGCCGCGACCGCCCCTTCCCCCAGGCAGACCTGGGGCTGGACGGTCCCGCCGAACAGATGGCCGAGGATGGGGCCGAAGAAGACGAGATCGCCGCCGCGATCCGCGAGGGCCTGGCCCGCGCCCGCGCCCGCGACGGCGCCGCCGGCCGCTCCCTGTTCGGCCCGCATCGCACCGACCTGACCGCCCTTCACCGCGAGAAGAACCGCCCCGCCGCCGAGGGCTCGTCCGGCGAGCAGAAGGCCTTGGTCCTGAACCTGATCCTGGCCCAGATCAGCCGCCTGTCACACCAGTCGGCCCGCCCCGTCCTGCTGCTGGATGAGGCCCCCGCCCACCTGGACGAAGCCCGCCGCACCGCCCTGTTCGACGAGATCGTCGCCCTGGACCTGCAAGCCTTCATGACCGGCACCGAACGCAGCCTGTTCGCCGGCCTGGACGGCCGCGCGCAGTTCGTGCGCGTCGCCGGTGGAGCGCTGGAGAGCGACTAGGATTCCGGCACGGAATTCCTCGCTTTTTCGTCGGAAATTCCTATATGTTGCGGGCTTCGATGCGGTGCGATCCCGTCGTCGATTCGAGCGCCCGACGCGGCGCTCAATCCCCGTCCCGGTCGGGACTTCAGAGCTACAGATTTCATGACCGATCCGATTGCCGAAATGCCCGAATACGGCGCCGATTCCATCAAGGTTCTCAAAGGCCTGGACGCGGTGCGCAAACGTCCCGGCATGTATATCGGCGACACGGACGACGGCTCCGGCCTGCACCACATGGTCTATGAGGTGGTGGACAACGCCATCGACGAGGCCCTGGCCGGCCACGCCGACCTGGTTCAGGTCATCCTGAACGCCGACGGATCGGTCACCGTGACCGACAATGGCCGAGGCATTCCCACCGGCATCCACGAAGGCGAAGGCGTTTCGGCGGCCGAGGTCATCATGACCCAGCTGCACGCCGGCGGTAAGTTCGACCAGAACTCCTACAAGGTCTCGGGCGGTCTGCACGGCGTGGGCGTGTCGGTGGTCAACGCCCTGTCCGACTGGCTGGAGCTGAAGATCTATCGCGACGGCAAGGCGCACCAGATGCGGTTCGAGCGCGGCGACACGGTCAAGTCGCTGGTGATCACCGGCGACGCCCCGATCCGCGAGGACACCGGCAAGCCGCTGAGCGGCACCGAAGTCACCTTCTATCCGTCGGTCACGACCTTCAGCCACATCGACTTCGATCTGAAGACGCTGGAACACCGGCTGCGGGAACTGGCCTTCCTGAACTCGGGCGTGGTCATCAAACTGGCCGACCAGCGCAGCGCCGAGCCGACCGAAACCATCCTGCACTACGAGGGCGGGGTCGAGGCCTTCGTGCGCCACCTGGACAAGTCCAAGGCGCCGATCCTGAAGGACGTCATCGTCATTCGCGGCAAGAAGGAAGGGATCGAGCTGGATCTCGCCCTGTGGTGGAACGACTCCTACCATGAGACCATGCTGTGCTTCACCAACAACATCCCCCAGCGGGATGGAGGCACCCACCTGTCGGCCTTCCGCGCCAGCCTGACGCGCGTCATGGGCGGCTATATCGAGAGCTCGGGCGCCGGCAAGAAGGAGAAGGTCTCCGTCACCGGCGAAGACGCCCGCGAAGGCCTGACCTGCGTCCTGTCGGTCAAGGTGCCGGATCCCAAGTTCAGCAGCCAGACCAAGGACAAGCTGGTCTCGTCGGAAGTGCGCCCGGCCGTCGAGGCCCTGTGCTCCGAGGGGCTGGCCCAATGGTTCGAGGAACACCCGGTCGAGGCCAAACAGGTCGTCGCCAAGATCATCGAGGCGGCGTCCGCGCGTGAAGCCGCGCGCAAGGCCCGCGATCTGACGCGCCGCAAGTCGGCGCTGGAGATCAGCAGCCTGCCGGGCAAGCTGGCCGACTGCCAGGAGCGGGATCCCGCCAAGTCCGAACTGTTCATCGTCGAGGGCGATTCCGCCGGCGGCTCGGCCAAACAGGCGCGCAACCGCGAGAACCAGGCCGTCCTGCCGCTGCGCGGCAAGATCCTGAACGTCGAGCGGGCGCGCTTCGACCGGATGTTGTCGTCGGACCTGATCGGCACCCTGATCCTGGCCCTGGGCACCGGCATCGGCCGCGACGACTTCAACGCCGACAAGCTGCGCTATCACAAGATCATTCTGATGGCGGACGCCGACGTCGACGGCGCCCACATCCGCACCCTGCTGCTGACCTTCTTCTATCGGCAGATGCCGGAGCTGATCACGCGCGGCCACGTCTATATCGCCCAGCCGCCCCTCTATAAGGTCTCCAAGGGCAAGCAGTCTCGCTACCTGAAAGACCAGGCCGAGATGGACGCCTATCTGATCGAGGAGGGCTCGTCCGAGGCCGAGCTGGACCTGTCCACCGGCGAGCGTCGCCTGGGTCTGGACCTGCAGGCCCTGGTGCGCGAGGCCAAGGCCTTCAAGGGCGGCGTCGATCGCCTCAGCCAGCGCGCCCCCGCCTTCGCCATCGAACAGGCGGCCCTGGCCGGCCTGTTCGCCGAAAACGCCGACATGACCCAGGCCTCGGCCGCGGCCGCCGTGCGTCTGAATCTCTATGCCGAAGAAGGCGACGGCGACTGGACCGGCGCGCCGGGCGAACAGGGCGCGGTCGTCTTCACCCGCACCCGTCGCGCGGTGCAGGAAACCATCGTGCTGGAAGAAACCCTGCTGCGTTCGCTGGACGCGCGTCGTCTGGCCGAGCGCGCCGCCGCCTTCGACGGCGTCTTCTCCGCTCCGGCCACCTATCGCCGCAAGGAAAAGTCCACCACCATCCGCGGGCCGCTGGACCTGCTGAACGCGGTGCTGGACGCCGGCAAGAAGGGCCTGGCCATCCAGCGCTACAAGGGTCTGGGCGAGATGAACCCCGAGCAGCTGTGGGAGACCACGCTGGACTCCAACGCCCGCACCCTTCTGCAGGTCTCGGTCGAGCACGAGGAAGACGCCAACGACCTATTCGCCAAACTGATGGGCGACGTGGTCGAGCCACGCCGCGAGTTCATTCAGGAAAACGCGCTGGACGCGGCGGTGGACGTCTAAACCAGTTCGACGCCCATGGCGGTGGCCTCGCCACCGCCGATGCAAAGGGCGGCCATGCCACGCGTCTTGCCGCGCGCCTTGAGCGCCGACAGCAGAGTCGTCAGCACACGCGCGCCCGAGGCGCCCAGCGGGTGTCCCAGGGCGCAGGCGCCGCCGTTGACGTTGATCTTGTCATGCGGGACGCCCAGCTCCTGCATGGCGATCATCGGCACGATGGCGAAGGCCTCGTTGACCTCCCACAGATCGACGTCGTCGGCGGTCCAGCCCGCCTTGGCCAAGGCCTTCTTCAGGGCGAAGACCGGCGCGGTGGTGAACAGGCTGGGCTCATGGGCGTGGGCGGCCTGGGCGACGACGCGGGCGACCGGCGTCAGGCCCAAGGCCTGGGCCGTCGATTGACGCATCATGACCAGTGCTGCCGCGCCGTCCGAGATCGAGGCGGCCGAGGCGGCGGTGATGGTGCCGTCCTTGCCGAAGGCGGGCTTCAGATTGGGGATCTTGGACGGGTCGGACTTGGTCGGCTGTTCGTCGCGATCGACCACAACCACGCCCTTGCGGGTCTTCACCTCGACCGGCGTGATCTCGGCGTCGAAGGCGCCGCTGTCCTGGGCGCGTTTGGCGCGACCGGCGCTTTCGGTCGCATAGGCGTCCTGCTGCTCGCGGGTGAACTGATAGGCCTTGGCCGTATCCTCGGCGAACTGGCCCATCAGCTTGCCCGGTTCATAGGCGTCTTCCAGCCCGTCCAGATACATGCTGTCGGAAATGACGTCGTGGCCGATCCGGGCGCCGCCCCGGTGCTTCTGCATCAGATAAGGGGCGTTGGTCATGGACTCCATGCCGCCCGCCACGATCACCTCGGCCGAACCGGCCAGCAGGGCGTCATGCGCCATCATCGCGGCCTGCATGCCCGAGCCGCACATCTTGTTGATCGTGGTCGCCTCGGTCGAGATCGGCAGGCCCGCGCCCATCCCGGCCTGACGGGCCGGGGCCTGACCCAGGCCGGCGGGCAGGACGCAACCCATGATGATCTGCTCGACCTTGTTCGGGTCCAGGCCGGCTCGCTCGAGCGCCGCCTTCACCGCCGTCGCGCCCAGGTCGGTGGACTTGGCGTCGGACAGCGCGCCCTGGAAACCGCCCATCGGCGTGCGGGCGTAGGAGACGATGACGACGGGATCGGCGGACATGGCGGGTTTCCTCTTGCTTTGGGCTCTGAGATAGCGATCCGACCGCCCGATGTGAACCGGGCGCCCTGCTGCAATCAGGCGAAGTGAAGTCGACGGTAGCGGCCTCGGAAATAGAGCAGCGGGTCGCGGCGCGGCTCGAACCGGGCGCGCGTGACCCGGCCGATGAAGACCAGATGGTCCCCGGCCTCGACCACCTGATGGGTCGCGCATTCGAAACTGGCCAGCGAGCCGGACAGGATCGGCGCGCCGGTGTCCCAGGTCTCCCAGGCCACGCCGTCGAACCGTTCGGCCGAGGACCGGGCGAAGGCGCCCGACATCGGCTGCTGGCCGATGTGCAGCACATTGATGGCGAAATGCGCCGCCCGCTGGAACCGCTCCAGATTGGACGAACTGCGGGCCAGGCAGAACAGGATCAGCGGCGGATCGAGCGACACCGAGGAGAACGAGTTGGCCGTCAGGCCCACCGGCTGCCCCGCCTCGTCCAGGGTCGTCACCACCGTCACCCCAGTGGCGAAACAGCCCAGGGCGTCGCGCAGGGTGCGGGGATCGGAACCGGCCTGGTAATACAGGGCCTCGCGCGGGGCCTGGCGTTCCAGGAAGGCCAGGATGACGGCGTCGGCCGTCTCGCCCGGATCGGCGGGAGCGTCGGGATCCAGCGTCAGGATCGGCAGGCCGTCCAGCGGCGCGGTAGCCTCGACCGGCGCCTCGCCCGCCACGATCAGGCAACTGGCCAGGGCCGGGCCGGTGACGACCAGAGCCGGGACGACGGCGGCCAGGGTCTGGGCCGAACACAGGATGGCGGGCCGCGACGAGATGTCGGTCAGCAGGCGGCGCAGGCCGGCCGCTTCGTCGCCCGCCTCCAGAGCGTCGGCCAGCAGGACGTGCCGCCCGGCCTCGACCAGGGCCCGCACCCACCGCCGCCAATCGGGCGAGAGACCCTGGGGCGCGCCGATCAGCAGGACGACCGGATCCTGGGGATCGCCCCAGCTCTGGACGTCCAGACCTCCGATCCGGGGCGGCGATGCGATCATGAGGCGGGACGGTCCAGTGCGGAGGGGAAGAGGCGTCTCATAGAGGAAGTCCGCCCCTTGAGACCATGGCTTACGATCTCGGGGCTGCGTCGGATCATCCGGCGTCCAGATCCGCCAGCCGTCCGCGCAGCATCTGGAGCATGGCGGAAAAGTCCCGGCCCCCGTGGCCCAGACCGTCGAACAGCGCGTACATCGCCTCGGCCTGGGCGCCCAGAGGGGTGGAGGCGCCCGATTTGGCCGCCGCCTCCTGGGCCAGTTTCAGATCCTTCAGCATCATGGCCGTAGCGAACCCGCCCTGATAGTCGCGGTTCGACGGCGCAGTCGGCACCGGGCCAGGCCAGGGGTAATAGCTGGTCACGCTCCAGCACTGGCCCGAGGATTTGGACGCGATCTCGAAGAAACGCTCCGGCTCCAGACCCAGTTTCTCGGCCAGGGCGATCGCCTCGCACGTGCCCAGCATGGAGACGCCCAGCAGCATGTTGTTGCAGATCTTGGCCGCCTGCCCCGCCCCGTGGTCGCCGGCGCGGATGGTGATGCGGCTCATTGGCTCCAGCGCGGCCTCGACACGGGCGAAGTCGCCTTCGTCGCAACCGACCATGAAGGCCAGGGTTCCGGCATCGGCCGCCGCCGTTCCCCCTGAGACCGGCGCGTCAGCGAAGGCGTAGCCAGCGTCCCGCGCCAGCCCCGCCACCTTGCGCGCCGTCTCCACGTCGATGGTCGAACAGTCCAGCAGCAGGGCGTTGGACGGCGCCGCGCCGATGATCTGCTCGGCATAGACCTTCTGCACATGGGGGCCGGCGGGCAGCATGGTGATCACCACCTCGGCGTCGCGCACCGCCTCGGCGACCGAGGCCGCAGGCGCGCAGCCCGCCGCCGACGCCCGCTCCAGCGCTGCGGCGCTCAGGTCGAAGGCGGCGACCGCATGGCCGGCCTTCGCCTGATTGGCGGCCATGCCGCCCCCCATATTGCCCAGGCCGATGAAGGCGATCTTGGTCATGGTCTCTCTCCCTTTGGTCGGCGTCGCTGTCAGGGCAGCGGCGTCCATTGTTCATTGTCCGGCAGCGGCGCGAACAGCGCGTCCAGCGTCGCCTCCGTAACGCCCGACAGGTCCGCGGGGGACCATTTCGGCGCATTGTCCTTGTCCACGATGACGGCCCGCACGCCTTCCTGGAAGTCGTGGGTCCGCACCACCCGACCGCCCAGGGCGTATTCCATCGCCATGTTCTCGGCGAAGGACGTCAGGGCGGCGCCGGCGCGCAACTGGCGCAGCGTGACCTTCAGCGACTGCGGCGACTTGGTCTTCAGGATCGCCAGCTGCGCCGACGCCCAGTCGGAGCCTTCGGCGTCCAGCGCCGAGAAGATTTCCTCGACCGTGTCGAAGGCGAACAGCCGGTCGATGGCGTCTCGATGGGGGGTCAGCGGCGCCTCTTCCGGCTCGGTCGGGCAGACCCAGCGGTTCGCCTCCTCCAGCGGGTTCCCGGGGTTCGCCAGCAGCGCCGCCTTGAAACCTTCGATGTCGATGGCCGGAACGTAGTGGGTATGTATACCAAGCGCCACCGTATCCGCCGCCTTCAGCCGCGCGCCCGTCAGCGCCAGCCAGACGCCGGTCTGGCCCGGCAGGCGCGGCAGGAACCAGCCGCCGCCGACGTCGGGGAACAGGCCGATGCCCGTCTCCGGCATGGCGTAGGTCGTCCGCTCGGTGGCGATGCGGATGGGGGCCGGCTCCGAAATCCCGACGCCGCCGCCCATGACGATCCCGTCCACTATGGCCGTGATCGGCTTGGAATAGTCGAACATCAGATGGTTCAGCCGGTATTCGGCCAGGAAGAAGGCCTTGGCCTCGGACGCGTCGCCCGCCCCGCTCTCGGCGATCATGCGGATGTCGCCCCCGGCGCAGAAGCCGCGCTCGCCCGCATGGTCGATCAGCACCGACTGCACCGCAGCGTCCTCACGCCAGGCCAGCAGGGCCTCGGTCATCGCCTCGCACATCGCCCGGTTCAGGGCGTGTATCGCCTTGGGCCGGTTCAGGCTGATACGGCCGACGCCGTTTTCGACGCGGGCGATGATTTCGGGTTCGGTCATGAAAGGTCCTTCTCCCTGAGATCAACAACATCCTGCCCGGCGGCTGCTGCAGCCTTCAGCAGATCGGCGTCGCGCGACGCCAGGCCGGCGTCCCTTTCGAGCGTCAGCCACAGATAGGCCGCGTCGAACAGGCTCAAACCCCGCCCCTGGGCCAGAAGGGCGATCCGACCCACCTCGCGAGCGGACAGGGCCGGCGCCAGACCGATCTCGTACTCGTCCAACCGCACAAAAGCTTCAGACAGGTCGAACCCCGCGTCGCGTCGCGCCTGGCGCACCAACAGATTGGCCACCTCCCACTGGAAGACATCGGGCGCGATCAGTTCATAGTCGTCGAGCGCCGCCAACAGACGACGCGCGGGAGCCGTGGATTGGCTGGCCAGCAGCCAGGACGCCGCCGCCGAGGCGTCAACGACCAGGGTCTTCATCGCGCGCAATCGCCTTCAGCTCGTCCCAGCTCATTCGCGCCCAATCGGCATCCGCCGCCTGCCCGGCCATAAAGGCCTGAGACCGTGCGGCCAGTTCGGCGCCGGACAGTCGGCGACGACGCGGCTCGGGCGTCAGACGCGCCACCGGTCGCCCGTGCCGGGTGATGACGATGGTCTCGCCCGAGGTCTGGACCTCGTCCAGCAAGGACGACAGCGACGTCTTGGCTTCGAGAACTCCGATGGAACGCATGGCCGAAATCCTGATCAGAATTCTGGTCAGAATAACAGATCGCGGCGCCGACCGCCATCATCCCCGCGCCATCTCCCGCGCGATGATCACCCGCATGATCTCGTTGGTCCCCTCCAGGATGCGGTGGACCCGCAGGTCGCGCACGATCCGTTCCAGCGGATAGTCCTTCAGATAGCCGTAGCCGCCGTGCAACTGCAGCGCCTCGTCGGCGATCTGGAAACAGGCGTCGGTGGCCAGCCGCTTGGCCATGGCGCACCACTGGGTCTTTTGCGGATGATCCGTGTCGATGGCCCAGGCGCCACGCAGCACCATCAGACGCGCCGCCTCCAGATCGGTCGCCATGTCGGCCAGGCGGAACTGGAGCGCCTGGAACTCGCCGATCGGACGACCGAACTGTTTGCGGGTGGCGACGTAATCCTGCGCCGTCTCCAGCGCCAGACGCGCGCCGCCCAGAGAACAGGCGGCGATGTTCAGCCGCCCGCCGTCCAGGCCTGCCATCGCATAGCGGAAGCCCGCCCCCTCTTCGCCCAGCAGATTGGCGGCCGGCACGCGGCAGTCGTCGAACTGGACGATGGCGGTCGGCTGGGCGTTCCAGCCCATTTTCCGCTCCTGGGCGCCGAAGGACAGGCCGGGCGTCCCGGCCTCGACGACAAGGGCGGAAACACCCTTTGCCCCCTCCCCGCCCGTGCGGACCATGACGACATAGAGGTCGCTGGTCCCCGCACCGGAAATGAAGGCCTTGGAGCCGTTCAGCACATAGTGGTCGCCGTCGCGCACCGCCGTGGTCCGCAGCGCCGCCGCGTCGGAGCCGGAGCCCGGCTCGGTCAGGCAGTAGCTGGCGATCTTCTCCATGCCGACCAGATCGGGCACGAACCGGGCGCGCAGAGCGTCCGATCCGAACCGGTCGATCATCCAGGTCGCCATATTGTGGATCGAGATGAAGGCCGCCGTCGCCACGTCGCCGCGCGACAGCTCCTCGAAGATCACGGCCGCCTCGACCCGGCCCAGCGCCATGCCGCCGTGTTCCTCGCCGGTGTAGATGCCGCAGAAGCCCATCTCGGCCGCCTGTTTCATCACATCGACGGGGAAGTGCTTCTCCTCGTCCCAGCGGGCGGAGTGGGGCGCCAGCTCGGCGTCGGCGAAGGCGCGCGCCGCGTCCTGAATGGCGCGCTGGTCGTCGGTAAGGGCCAAGTTCATCGGGTCAGCACCATGAGATCAGACGTGTTCTGGTCTGAATCTATGTTGAAACGGGTAGACGCCGAGCCGAGACCGCCCGCAGTTCGGGCACTCGGTCGGCAATGGCTGTAAGCTCGGAAAAACGAGCGGCCGGGTATCGCGTCGTGTGAGATGAAGCCCGCAGCGAGGACATTTCAGCTCAACCAGCCCCCAAAATGCGAGTAAGGAAACCCCTCCGCAAACAGTCGCCCCTAGGGGCGCCTCGACTACAGTGAATCCGATCAGAGCCACCAACATGGCGGCGTGGGTTATGATCTGCAGCGGAACGATCCAACGCACACCCTACCTCATCGTCGGAATGACAAACGAACTGTCCGAATGCTCCAGCGCCGAATCCGGCCACCGCGCCGTCACGGTCTTGGTCTTGGTCCAGAAGCGGACGCCCTCCATGCCGTGCTGGTTGATGTCGCCGAAGGCCGAGCGCTTCCAGCCGCCGAAGGTGTGATAGGCGACCGGCACCGGGATCGGCACATTGATGCCGACCATGCCGACATTGACCCGGGCGGCGAAGTCGCGGGCCGCACGGCCGTTCTGGGTGAAGATGGCGACGCCGTTGCCGTACTGGTGGTTCGACGGCAGGGCCAGCGCCTCCTCGAAGGTCTCGGCGCGCACGATCTGCAGCACGGGCCCGAAGATCTCCTCCTGATAGGACGACATCTCGGGCTTCACATGGTCGAACAGCGACGGGCCGATGAAATAGCCCTTCTCGTGCCCCTGCAGGCTGAAGTCGCGGCCATCGACGACCAGTTCGGCGCCTTCCTGCACGCCCTTTTCGATCCAGCCCAGAACGCGGTCCTTGTGGGTCTGGGTGACGACGGGACCGTAGTGGGCCTCGCTATCGGTGGAGACGCCGACCTTCAGGCTGGGGATTTCGGCGACCAGTCGCTCGCGCAGTTCGTCAGCGGTCTTCTTGCCGACCGGCACGACCACCGGCAGGGCCATGCACCGTTCGCCGGCCGAGCCGAAGGCGGCGCCGGTCAGGTCCTTGACCACCTGGGCCATGTCGGCGTCGGGTAGGACGATGCCGTGGTTCTTGGCCCCGCCCATGGCCTGGACCCGCTTATGGTTGGCGGCGCCGGTCTGATAGACATAGTGGGCGATGTCGGACGAGCCGACGAAGCTGACGGCGTGGACCAGCGGATGGGTCAGGATGGCGTCGACCGCCGTCTTGTCGCCATGCACCACGTTCAGCACGCCGTTGGGCGCCCCGGCCTCCAGCATCAGTTCGGCCAGACGCACCGGCAGGGACGGATCCCGCTCGGACGGCTTCAGCACGAAGGTGTTGCCGACCGCGATGGCCACCCCGAACATCCACATCGGGATCATGCCGGGGAAGTTGAACGGCGTGATGCCCGCCACTACGCCCAGCGGCTGGCGCATCGAATAGACGTCGATGCCGGGGCCGGCCCCTTGGGTGTATTCGCCCTTCAGCGCGTGGGGGATGCCGCAGGCGAACTCGATCACTTCCAGCCCGCGCTGGATGTCGCCCCTGGAGTCGGCGATGACCTTGCCGTGCTCGCTGCTGAGCAGTTCGGCCAGTTCGTCCATCCGCGCCTCGACCAGGCGTTTGAAGTCGAACATGACGCGGGCGCGGCGCTGGGGATTGGTGCTGGCCCAGCCGTCGAAGGCGTTCTGAGCGGCCTGGGCGGCGCGATCGACCTCGGCCGTCGTGGCCAGTTGGACGCGGGCCTGAACCTGACCCGTATTGGGGTCGAAGACGTCGCCGAAACGGCCGGAGGCCCCATCGAAGGCCACGCCGTCGATGAAGTGGCGAATGTCGCGCACCATACCTGAGATTCCCTATGTGCTTATTGCTATTGCCCCCGTCATAGCAGGCAGGATCGGCCTCTTGCAGCCCCAAAGACGAAATGAAAGCCCTTGACGGCGCCACTCCAGCCTCACCGCGGCGGGACCCGAAATGTTCGAATCCGGACACAGTCATTAATAATCGAAATCAGGTTGTACATAATAACAACCACGTCCGTCGCAGTGCTATTGACTGTCAAGTCATCAGCCCAGGCTAATACTAAGGTCTTATTTTTGCTTTCCCTGACAATTTGAGTAGACTTAATTATGTCAAATTCGCCACAAGAGACGTGAAACTCCCCGCAGAGGCGAGGCGTCAACGGCGAACGGGGTGGGAGACGACCAGTGGAGGCCTTTGCTGAGAGCATATTGTCGGATGCGCCCATGGCGATCATCGCGCTGGACGAGGCGGGTTTCGTCTGTTGCGCGAACGCGACGGCGGATCGGTTCTTCGGCCGCCCTCTGACCCCGCCGAACGCGGCCGCCATCAGCGATCTGATCGAGGGTTTCGACAGGGCGGCTCTGCAGTCCCCGACATGGGTCGAAGACCTCAATGCGCGCGCCCGAAACGCCGGGGAGGATCCTCTGTGGCGGGCGCGGCGGCATGACGGCGTTCACGCCTTCGTCGACGTCCAGGCCGCGCGGTTCTCCGCCCGCAACGGCAAGTTCGTGACTCTCTTCATTCAGGACATGACCACCGCCGTCACGGCGGAAACCGCACTTCTGGAAGTGAGGCTCCAGATCATTCACAACTGGCGACTGAGTTCGTTGGGGGAAATGGCCTCCATGGTGGCGCACGAGGTCAATCAGCCCCTCTCTGCGGCCATCAACTATCTGGCCGCCGCAGAGACGGCCGTGAAAAAGCCGGGTCCGAACACGGCGAACGCCCCCGAACTCATGGCGGCGGCGCGAGCCCAGGTGAAACGCGCGGCCGACATCATCCTGCGTCTTCGCGCATTGATGATCCACGAGAAGCGCTATCAGGCGCGCGAGCAGGTCGCCGGGGTGATTGAGGAGATCATGCCCATTCTCATCAGCCATGCCCGCGAGACGAAGGCGGAAATCTCCTGCCGGATCGACCCGGCCGCCTACACCTACTGCGACCGCGTTCAGCTTCAGCAAGTCATCCTCAATCTGGCCCGAAACGCCATGGAGGCGCCCCCGAACGGCGTCCCGCGCAGGGTGGAGATCTCAGGACGGCAGACGTCGCAAGGTTATCAGATTCTCGTCAGCGACAACGGTCCCGGCGTGCCGGCGGACATGGCCGGCAAGCTTTTCGACCCCCTCGTCAGCAGCAAGTCCGGCGGAATGGGATTGGGCCTCTCGATCTGCCGCACGATCGTAGAGGCGCATGGCGGCGCCATAGAGCTTGTCCCGAGCGCGCTTGGGGGCGCCGGCTTCGCGTTCACGCTGAACGCCAATGTCCACGATCTTTCCACGCAAGGCGACGCGTCCGGGGGGCGTAAACGCCCCAGGTTGAACCCGGGCGTCGCCGAACCTGACGACTGGGACAGAGTCCGCGCTCCGTTCGTCAACGCGGATGAATACGGATGCGACAGTCTAGAGGCCAATCGACATCGCGGTTGATCGTATCAAACCCCGTGCAAGGCTTGATCACGCGACGATTCGACACTCAGATTTTCAGAAATCTTCGGTATTCGTGGGAGCGCCATTCAATCTCAGAGCGTGCGCCGCAATAGGGACTTTCAGTCCTATTGAAAGTTGGATCAGCAGGATTAGAACAAATCCATGGGCCATCGTGGAATCATCACAGCGGAACGTTTGACCACGGTCGATGAGAACGCCGTCGCACTGATCGGTCTGGACGCCCGGATCCAGCAGATGGACCAGATGCTTGATCGTCTTCTGAGCGACGACGACCTGACCGGACCGGCTGTTCAGGCGCTGCAGATCGTCGAGGCCGCCGGACGTCGAGGTTTGCGGCAATGCGCTCTGGCCGAGTCGGTCAGCCTGCCGGCGGGCACGGTCTCGCGCCTGGTCGACACCCTCGTCAAAGGTGATCTGGTCAGCCGGAGGCCGCACCCGACCGATCGGCGCGTGACAATGCTGGCGCTCACGGCGGCGGGCGGCCGACGACTGGACCGTCGGCGGGCGGATTACGGCCGGCTCGCCGAAGCCCTCACGCCCCAGGCCGCCGAAGCCCTGCGGGTCGTAAACCCGCTTCTCGACGTCATAGCTGAAACCCTCGCCCGATCCGCAAAATCAAAGGCTGCCTGAGCGTCCCGCAGGGGTTGTTGTTGCAGCGCGAAACTGTTCCAATCCCCAACAATGTTCAACCATGGCTTAGGGCTAATGAAAGACTGTGCTCCAGGTCTGGAGTGCAAGATGTCGAAAAATATGGATCTTCAGGAACGGCTTGCGTTCCTGAAGCTGGATGATGAGGCGCGCGCCGCTTTGGCCGACACGCGTCCGGTCGTTGAGGCCGCCCTGTCCCAGACCCTCGACGCCTTCTACGATCAGGTGCGCGCGACGCCCGATGTCGCGCATTTCTTCAACAGCGAGACCCATATCTCCGGGGCCAAGAGCGCCCAGGCCAAACACTGGTCCCTGATCGCATCGGGGGACTTCACCCCTGACTATGTCGAGGGCGTCCGACGAATCGGCCGGACCCACGCCCGGATCGGCCTGGAGCCGCGCTGGTACATCGGCGGCTACGCCCTGGTGCTGGAGGGGCTGATCAAGGCCATCGTCAAGGCGGACGCCGGCAAGCGCAGCCTGTTCGGCCGCAAGGACAAAGGCGACGCCCTGGGCGCCGCCCTGGCCAGCGTGGTCAAGGCGGCCCTGCTGGACATGGATTTCGTCATCTCGCTTTACCTCGAGGCCGCCGAGGACGGACGGCGTGAGGCGGACGAGAAACGCGCCCTGGCCGAGGCCGAACAGACCCGGGTGGTTCAGGCCACCGCCGAGGCCCTGACCGCCCTGGCCGAGGGGGATCTGACGACACGCATCCATGCGGATTTCCCCGGCAGCTACGCCCGGCTGAAGGCCGACTTCAATACGGCCATGACGCAACTGGACGCAGCCATGGCGGAAATTTCCGGCAATACCGAAGCCATGCAGGCCGGCGCCGGAGAGATCAGCGAGGCCGCCGACGACCTGTCTCGCCGCACCGAGCAGCAGGCGGCCACTCTGGAAGAAACCGCCGCCGCCCTGGATCAGATAACCGCCACGGTGAAGAAGACCGCTGAGGGCGCGACCCAGGCGGCGACCGTCGTCGAGACCTCGCGGGTCGCCGCGGAAAAGTCGAAGGACATCGTCGAACGCGCCGTCAAAGCCATGAGCGCGATCGAAACCTCCGCCGAAAAGATCAGCCTGATCATCGGCGTGATCGACGAGATCGCCTTCCAGACCAATCTTCTGGCCCTGAACGCCGGCGTCGAGGCCGCCCGCGCCGGGGAGGCCGGTCGTGGCTTTGCGGTCGTCGCTTCGGAAGTGCGCGCCCTGGCCCAGCGTTCTGCGGACGCGGCCAAGGAGATCAAGTCCCTGATCACCGCCTCCTCGGTCCAGGTGAAGTCCGGGGTCGATCTGGTCGGCGAGACGGGCGACGCCCTGTCTTCAATCGTCAGCCGCGTGATGGAGATCGACCAACTGATGGTCGAGATCACGGCCTCCACCCAGGAGCAGTCGACCGCCCTTCACCAGGTCAATACGGCGGTGAATCAGATGGACCAGGTCACGCAACAGAACGCGGCCATGGTCGAGGAGTCGACGGCCGCCAGTCATAATCTGACCCAGGAAGGGCAAAGGCTGGCGTCTCTGGTCACCCGGTTCCGGGTCACGCAGGACGGCGGCCGGAGAACGGAGCAGACGGAAAGCCGGGTGGAACGTCCCGCACCCCGCGCCCCGGCACGCGCCTTCCGTCAGGTCGGTTCAGCCGCCCTGGCGACTTCGGCCCCGGCGAACGAATGGGAAGAATTCTGACGCAGGGGACCATGCCGCGTCCCGCGCGGGTCAGTCCTCCGAGAGGATCGTCTCCACGCGCTGCGCCAGTTGCTTCAGTTCGAACGGCTTGGTCAGGATCCGCATGCCGGCCTCCAGATCGCCTCCGCTGAGGACCGACGTCTCGGCATAGCCGGTGATGAACAACACCTTGAGCCCCGGCTGCCGCGCCCGCGCGGCGTCCGCGAGCTGGCGGCCGTTCATCCCGCCCGGCAAGCCGACGTCGGTGATCAGGAGATCGATCACCCGCCCCGAACCCAGGACCGCCAGTCCCGCCCGCGCGTCCTCGGCTTCGATGAAATCATAGCCGAGTTCGGACAGGCCTTCCGACACCAGCATGCGGATCGTGGCCTCGTCATCGACGATCAGCACGGTGTAGCGCCGTCGCGGCGCGCCCGACGGCGCGGGTTCGTCGACCGTCTGACCGAGCTCGACCTGGCCATGGTGGCGCGGCAGATAGAGGCCGATGGCGGCGCCCTGCCCCGGCGCGGACCGAATCCGGACCTGGCCGCCGGACTGCTGGACGAAGCCATAGATCATCGACAGCCCCAGGCCCGTGCCCTGACCGATCGGCTTGGTGGTGAAGAAGGGATCGAAGGCCCGGGCGATGACCTCCTCGTTCATGCCGACGCCGGTATCGGTGACGCTGAGGCGGACATAGTCTCCGCTGGGCAGGCCGAAGTCCGGAGCCTCTGCGCGATCCAGCACGAAATTGTCCGTCTCGATGGTCAGCCGCCCTCCGTCGGGCATGGCGTCGCGGGCGTTGATGCACAGGTTGAGAAGCGCATTCTCCAGCTGTCCCGGATCGACCAGCACCGGCCATGTCCCGGCCTGATATCGGGTTTCCAGCCGAATGGCCGGGCCCATGGTCTGTCGGATCAGATCCTCCATGCCGCGCGCCAGGCTCTCGACGTCCGTGGCCTTGGGCTCCAGCGTCTGACGCCGTGAAAAGGCCAGGAGACGATGGGTCAGGGCTGTCGCCCGCTGGGCGGCCGCCTGGGCCGCCGCGATGAACCGTCCCACCTCGGAGCCGCGCCCCTCGGCCAGACGCTTGGCGACGATCTCCAGACTGCCGCTGACGCCGGTCAGCAGGTTGTTGAAGTCGTGGGCTATACCGCCGGTCAGCTGGCCGACGGCCTCCATCTTCTGCGACTGGCGAAGCGCGGCCTCGCTGGCCATCAGTTCGGCGGTGCGCTGCTCCACCGTCCGCTCCAGCGACGCCGCCAGCCTGGCCAGATGCCGCTCGGCCCGACGACGCTCCCGCGCCGCCAGAGTGCGTTCGCCGACGTCCCGGAGGAACCGGATCTCGTCCTCCTGCCAGGCGCGCACGGAGGCGTGGTTCAGATAGGCCAGGGCGACCATGCCTCCCTGTTCCGTCAGGGGCATGTTGATAACGGCGCGGGCGGCGATGGTTTCCAGCACGGCCGCAGTCTCGCGTGTGCGCGGATCCTCGCGCGCGTCGGCGAAGGCGACGGTGTCGCCCCGCTTCAGATCCTCGACGTAGGAACCATAGTCCCGGAAGTTCAGGACGCCCGCGATGGTCTCGACGCCCGGCGCGTTCCAGTCGCGGCTTATGGTGATGGTTTCCCCGTCCTGGTCCACAATGCCGAAGCCGGCGCGGCTGACCTCGAGCGTCCGGCCCAGAATCTCGGCGGCGGCATAGGTGATGTCCTCGGGATCCTCGAGATCGCGCAGGACGTCCGACAGTTCCACCATGGCCGAACTCAGGCGTTCGGACCGCACCCGATCGGTGATGTCGGTCGTGACCCCCGAGATGCGCAGCGGAGCGCCCTCGGCGTCCGACACCAGTATCCCCCGGGCCTCCATCCAGCGCACGCCGCCCAGGGGCGTGATGACGCGGTGGGTGATATGATAGTCCGCGCCGTCCTGGATCGTCGCATCGCTCTGCGCGCGCACCGCCTCCCGGTCGTCGGGATGGATCATCTTCTGGCGATCTTCGTAGGTGAAGGGCGTCTCGACAGGCCAGCCCATCAGGGTCTTGTAGGCGTCGGAGGCCATAAGGGTCCGGGTTCGGACATCGACGCTCCAGGCTCCCAGCCCGCCGGCCCGCATGGCCAGATCCAGTTCCCGGTCGCGTTCGTAATCCACGCGCTCACGCGCATCCAGTTCGGCCTTCAGCGCGGCCTTGTCCGTCTGAAGTCCTGCGAGCCGCTCGCGTTCGATCGTGACATCGACCTGGCTGGCGAAGAAATAGGCCAGCACGCCGTTCCCGTCGAACACCGGCGCCATAAGGAGGCGATTCCAGAACGGCGCGCCGTCCTTGCGGTGATTGCGGATGTCGATCTCGATCGGCCGGACCGCATCGACGGCGGCGCGAATGCGGCTGACCGCTTCGGGATCGGTCTCCGGCCCCTGCAGGAAGCGGCAGTTGCGTCCGAGGATCTCCTCGCGGGCGTAGCCGGTCAGGCGGCAGAAGGCCTCGTTCGCAAACACGACCGGATTGTCGGGCCGGCGCGGATTGGTGATGACCATGGGCATGCGGGTCGCGCGGACCGCATTGACGAAGGGGTCGGAGCTGTCGTCGAGCCCCAGCACCTCCGCCTCGATCCGCTCGGCGTCCAGGCTGACCCGATCAGGGCCCCGATCAGGGCGATGCACGCCGTCGGATCCTGATCCAGTCAATCGCATACCTTTCCTGCCTCCCGACCTTGGGGGGCGGCGTAATCAACACGCGAGCCGCTTTCCGGTTCATCGCCGAGGGGGACGCTTCGCAGAGCCCCCGTCAGCGACACGAAAGGCCGTCGCGCCCCCGCTATAAAGGCGCGCTGCCGGTGACGAAACCCGCAGATGGGGATTGGATCCGATGGCCGTGCGGACAGGCGGCGCAACTGAGCGAATTCGTACATAACCAGGGCCGCCTCCTGATCATAAGCCACCGGAACCTCTAAAGAATTTCCATCCAGGAAAGGAACTGGAACCTTCTCGGAACATTGATGTGTTCGGCCCGGCTGAACGGGTCGGAGCAAACATCATGAAGATCGCGCAGGTCACCCCGCTTTACGAGGCCGTTCCTCCGAAGCTCTACGGCGGAACCGAGCGCGTCGTGGCGCATCTGACCGACGCGCTGATGGACCTGGGCCACGACGTCACCCTGTTCGCCAGCGCCGACGCCCAGACCAAGGCGCGACTGGTGCCGGTGCGCGACCAGGCCATCCGCCTGGACCCGGCGTCCCTGAAATCCGACCTCGCCGCCCACCTGTCCATGCTGGGCGAAGTGCTGGACCGGGTGGACGAGTTCGACGTCATCCACTTCCACACCGACATGATCCATTTTCCGCTGTTCCGGCCCTATGCAGACAAGACCGTGACCACCCTGCACGGGCGTCTGGACATGAAGGATCTGCCCGGCGTCTATGCGCGGTGGAACGAGTTCGGCCTGATTTCGATATCGGACGACCAGCGCAAACCGCTCCAGTTCGCCAACTGGACGGCCACAGTCCACCACGGCATGCCGGGCGAGCAGTATCTGTTCTCGCCGAAGTCCGAGGGCTATCTGGCCTTCCTGGGCCGCATCTCGCCCGAGAAGCGGCCGGATCGCGCCATCGAGATCGCGACCCGACTGGGCAAACGCCTGAAGATGGCCGCCAAGGTGGACGCCGCCGACAAACGGTATTGGGAAGAGACCATCCGCCCGCTGATCGAGGGCAATCCCCTGATCGAATTCATCGGCGAGATCGGCGACCATCAGAAGTCCGCCTTCCTGGGCGGGGCCGACGCTTTGCTGTTCCCCATCGACTGGCCCGAACCCTTCGGCCTGGTGATGATCGAGGCCATGGCCTGCGGCACGCCTGTCGTCGCCTTCCGCTGCGGCTCGACGCCCGAGATCATCGAGGACGGGGCGACCGGCTTCCTGGTGGACACCCTGGAACAGGCCGTCGCCGCCGCCGGCCGGGCGCATCTGCTGGACCGCGAAACCGTGCGGGCGCGGTTCGACCTGCGCTTCTCGGCCACGGCCATGGCGCGCCGCTATCTGGACGTCTACGGCGATCTCCTGGCGCGCCGTCCCTTCGCCGAGGCCGCCTCCAACGACGTGATGAAGCCGCTGCGGCCGCTTGGAGAAGATCGCAGTTTCGCCGCCCTCGCCTGAAAGCGCTCCACTGATTTCCGAGGAAACAGGGCGGCGGAGGTGAACCCTCCGCCGTCTGCGCCATTTGATCCTGCAAGCGGCTCCTCAAGGCCGCATTCGGGCAGGATAGGTTCGGGACAAGCCTCACGAACGGACGGGGAAGAGACTGTATGGACGACGCCTACACCACCCAGCTGACGGCGGGCGATTCCGTCGAGGCTTCCGGTCTCGAACAGCTGATGGCGCTCAAGGAGGGCGACACCTTCCTGGTCGCCGACGGGTGGGGCGACATGAGGGGCGGAGCCGACGGCCTGTTCGCGGGCGACACCCGCGTCCTGTCGCGCTGGACCATGACGGTCGGGCTGCTGAAGCCGTCGCGACTGTCTTCCGGCGTCAGCCAGGACAATGTCTTCTTCTCCTGCCACACCACCAACCGCCCCCTGCCCCCGATGGGCGGGCGTTCGGCGCCGGCCGGGGTGCTGCACATCGAACGGCGCCGCTTCCTGTGGGGGCGGCGAATGTTCGAACGCATCCGGATGGTCAATCACGGGATCGAAGACATCCTGCTGCCGCTGGCTTTCGACTTCGGCGCGGATTTCCACGACATCTTCCAAGTGCGCGGCACGCACCGGGCCAAACGCGGGACCGTCCACACCCCGACCACCGACGGCCGTCGCGTCACCTTCCGCTATGTCGGCCTGGACAAGGTCGAACGCTCCAGCTGCCTGGCCTTTTCCGAGCCGCCGGCCCGCCTGACCCATCAGCGCGCCGAGTTCATGTTCAGCCTGCCCAAGGGCCGGTCCATGGACCTGTTCATCGAATGCGGCGTCGATTCCTGCGAGACCCCGGACGCGCGGCGCTGGCGCGAGAACGCCGTCCAGGCCCGTCTGGCCATGCGCGCCAAACGCCGCCGCGGCGCCTCGGTGCGGGGGCCGCGCAGCCCGCGGTTCAATGACTGGCTGGACCAGTCGCGCGCGGACATGGCCCTGTTGACCACCGACCTGCCGACCGGCCCCTATCCCTATGCGGGCACGCCCTGGTTCTCGACCCCGTTCGGTCGCGACGGCATCATCGCCGCCTGGCAGATGCTGTGGCTGGACCCGTCCCTGGCCAAGGGGGTGCTGACCTATCTGGCCTCGCGCCAGGCGACCGAGACCTCGCTGTTCCAGGACAGCCAGCCCGGCAAGATCATGCACGAGACGCGCGGTGGCGAGATGAGCGCCCTGCACGAGGTGCCGTTCGGCCTCTATTACGGCGGCGTCGATACGACCTGCCTGTTCATCGCCCTGGCCGGCGCCTACGCCAGCCGCACCGGCGACCTGGATCTGATCCGCGCGCTGTGGCCGAACCTGATCGCCGCCGCCGACTGGATGCGCGACTATGGCGACAGCAATGACGACGGGCTGATCGACTATCAGCGCGGGGCCGAGACCGGCCTGTCGAACCAGGGCTGGAAGGATTCCGAGGACGCCATCTTCCACGCCGACGGCCGTTTCCCCAAGGGGCCCATCGCCCTGCTGGAGGTCCAGGGCTACGCCTTCGCCGCCTGGCGCGCGCTGGGCGATCTGGGCGAACGGCTGGGCGACGATCGCGCGCCCGGATGGCGTGACCGGGCCGAACAGGTCCGCGCCCTGGTCGAGGACAAGTACTGGATGGAGGACGAGGGCTTCTACGCCGTCGCCCTGGACGGCGACGGGGAACAGTGCCGCGCCATCGCCTCGAACGCCGGCCATCTGCTGTTCACCGGCCTGCCGTCGGTCGAGCGGGCGCGACGGGTGACGAAACGCCTGTTGTCGGCCGAGTTCCGCACCGGCTGGGGCATCCGCACCCTGGAGCTGGGCCAGGCGCGGTTCAATCCGATGAGCTATCACAACGGTTCGGTCTGGCCGCACGACACGGCCATGGCCGCCGCCGGCATGGCCAATTACGGAGAGCGCGAGGCGGTCGCCCAGATCCTGGCAGAAATCTACGCCGCCGCCGCCCATTTCCATCTGCGCCTGCCGGAACTGTTCTGCGGCTTCCCGCGCGAGCCGGGCGAACCGCCCATCGCCTATCCGGTCGCCTGCCTGCCCCAGGCCTGGGCGGCGGGGTCGGTCTTCCTGATGCTGCAGGCCTCGCTCGGCCTGTCCATCGACGCCTGGACCGGCAGCATAGACATTGCGGACCCCTTCCTGCCCACGGGGCTTGAACGGTTGAAGATCACCGGGTTGAAGGTCGGCGACGCCCTGGTCGATCTTTCGATCCGGCATGTCGACGGCCGCGCCGTGGTCATCCCCAACCACCGCCAGGGCCGGCTCGCCGTCCGGACCCTGCGTTGACCGTCCGATGATCCTCGCCGCCCTCATCAATCCCGGTCTCGAGCGCCGCTACCTCCGGGACCTCGGACGGGCGTTCGCCGGGGCCCTCGTGTTCAGCATTCCCCTGCTGATGACGATGGAGATGTGGGAGGCGGGGACAGCGATGGACCGGTGGCGACTGCTGCTGTTCGTCGGCGCCGGACTGCCGCTGCTTTACGGCCTGGCCCACTACGCCGGTTTTTCAGACCGGCGGGGGCTGCGCAACGACCTGCTGGACACGGCCGTCGCCCTGGCGGTCGGTTTCATCACCGCCTCGGTGCTGTTGATCCTGTTCGGCGTGGCGGACTGGAACGCATCGCCGCGCGAAGCCCTGGGCATGGTCACGCTCCAGGCCCTGCCGGGCGCCATGGGCGCCCTCCTGGCCCGCAAGCAACTCAGCGGCGACGGAAAGGGCGACACGAAGGAGGCGCAGGCCTCCTATGTCGGCGAACTGTTCCTGATGGCGGCAGGAGCCCTGTTCTTCGCCCTCAATGTCGCGCCGACCGAAGAGATGATCCTGATCGCCTACAAGACCACCACCGTCCATGCGCTGGGCCTGATCGCCCTGTCCGTCCTGCTGCTGCACCTGATCGTCTTCAAGGCCGGTTTCGCGGGACAGGAAGAAGCGGATCGCCCCGTCGAGGCCTTCCTGTATTTCACCCTGCCCGGCTACGCCGTCGCCCTGGGGGTCAGTCTGTTTGTCCTGTTCGTCTTTGGCCGAACGGACGGACACGCGCTCGGCGGGGTTCTGCACATCATGATCGTCCTGGGCTTTCCCGCCTCCATCGGCGCGGCTGCGGCCCGCCTGTTGGTCTGAGCCATGAACACGAATTCGACCCACCCGAAGCGACCCGTGTTGCAGTGGAGCATGGCCGCCCTGGGCGGAGCCGTGACGGTTGCGGCCATCAGCGTCATGGTCTGGGAGGGTTTGCAGCCCAGCGCGCCGCCCATGCTCAGGGCTCGCATCGTCGAGATCGAGGCCACGGCGGCGGGCCATGTCGCCATGGTCCAGGTGACGAACGACGGAGACGAGACCGCCGCAGCCGTGAAAATCGAGGCGGTGCTGGGCGATCAGACCGCCACGGCGACGTTGGACTATGTGCCCGGCCACGGCGAGGCCAAGGCCTATTTTCGTTTCGACGCGAACCCCCGCACGGCCGTCGTCAGGGTCCAGGGCTGGTCCGCCCCCTAGCAAGATCGCGTCCGGGCCGCCCTGGCCGGGAAACTGTAGCGACCGTGCGGCGTTAGGCCCAACGAAACGACGCAGGGAGACGACCATGGCCGCACGCCCCACCTGGCAGGGACATCTGAAACTGTCGCTGGTGACCTGCCCGGTCGCCCTCTACACCGCCACCTCGTCCAGCGCCCATGTCAGTTTCCACCTGATCAATCCGGACACCAACAACCGCATCCGCATGGTCGCCACCGACCCGGACACCGGCCCCATCGAACGCTCGGACCTGGTCAAGGGCTATGAGGTGTCCAAGGACGAATATGTCCTGTTCGACGACGCTGACTTCGACAAGGTCAAGCTGGAGACGACCCGGACCATCTGCATCGACAGCTTCGTGGACGAGGACGAGATCGATCGTCTGTACTGGGACGATCCCTTCTATGTGGTGCCCGAGAAGGGCGTCGGGGCCGAGGCCTTCGCCGTCATCCGCGACGCCATGAAGGCCGCGGGCAAGATCGCCATCGGAACCCTGGTTCTGCGGGGTCGTGAGCGCCAGCTGGCGCTTGAGGTGCGGGGCAAGGGGCTGGTGGCCTATTCGCTGCGGGCGCATGACGAGGTGCGCGACGCCGACGACTATTTCGACGACATCCCGGCGGTGAAGCCCGACAAGGACATGGTCGATATCGCCAGCCGGATCATCGGCCAGAAACAGACCGACTTCGATCCGACCACCTTCAAGGACCGCTATGACGACGCCCTGCGCGAGATGATCCAGGCCAAGCAGAAGGGCGGCAAGGACGTGATCGAGGCGCCCGAACCCGACGACACCAATGTGATCGACCTGATGGAGGCCCTGCGCAACAGCCTGAAGGGCGCGGCGAGCGGGACCAAGCCGGCGGCGAAGAAGACCGCCAAGGCGCCGACGAAAAAGAAGCCGGCCTCGCGCAAGAAGGCCGCCTGACGGGGCCGCCTACAGCCCCATCGCCTTCAGCACGGGGCGCAGACTGACCTCGCCGGCGCGGAAATCCTTCCACGGGTCGGGTTTCTTGAGCAGGGCGGACGCGTCGTGCAGGGTGAAAGCCTTGGGGTCCAGCCCCGCCCGGACCTGGCCCCAGGACAGGGGAAAGGCAATCCCCGCGCCGGGCCGGGCGCGCACGGACCAGGGGGCCACCGCCGTGGCCATGCGGCCGTTGCGCAGATAGTCGATGAAGATCTTCCCGCCCCGCGCCTTCTTGGCCAGGGTGGTGGTGAACCGGTCGGGCTCGGCGCGGCGCACCTCTTCCGCGATCGCCTTGGCGAAGGCCTTGCACTGGTCCCATTCGATGCGGCTGCGGCCGTCGGAACGGATCGGGACGACGACATGAAGCCCCTTGCCCCCGGTCGTCTTGACGAAGGGATGAAGGCCCCGCTGTTCCAGTTGGGCCTTGACCGTCTTGGCGGCGGCGATGACGGCCGCGAAATCCAGACCCTCGTCGGGATCGAGGTCGAAGGTGACCTGCTCCGGCGTCTCGGGATCGCCCGGTCGACAGCCCCAGGGGTGCAGTTCCAGTCCGCCCGACTGGGCCACGGCGACCAGGCCGCCGACATCGGTCACGGCCACATAGGGATGGCGCGCCTTCACATCGATCAGCTTGAGGCGCGGATTGGACCCCGCCATCGCGTGGCGCTGAAAGAAGGTCTCGCCGCCGATGCCGTCCGGAGCGCGGATGATCGAGACGGGGCGGTCGGCGATATGGGGCAAGATCCGCTCGGCCGCCGACTCGTAATAGCGCGCCAGATCCGCCTTGGTGATGGCGGGGCGACCCTCGTGCGCCGGCCACAGGATCTTGTCGGGATGGGACAGGGTGACGCCGGCGACGACCACCTTGCCCGAGGCGCTGCCTGAGCCGGTCTTCTTGCGACCGGCCGGATTGGCGGGCGCAGGCGGTTGCGGATCGTCCGTGACATCACGCGCCGACTTGTCCTCGCGCAGGCCCTTGAACGCCGCATGGCGCAGCGAACCGCCCTCCGTCATCCCGCCGTGTTCCAGCTCGGCGACCAGAACGGGCTTGACCCAGTGGATCTCCTTGCCGCCGCGCGGCGCCCCCTTGCCGATGAAGGGAGAGGCGTCGGCCGCCGCATCCTTCAGGGCCGGCAGCAGGGTCTTCAGCAAGGGGGCGGCGTAGCCCGTGCCGACCCGGCCAAGGTAGCGCAGCCCGCCTTCGCCCGCCACGCCGACCAGCAGCGAGCGGAACCGCGTCCCGCCTTCGGACGACCAGCCGCCGATCACCACCTCGTCGCGGCCCCGGCATTTGGACTTGACCCAGGTCGAAGACCGACCCGCCCGATAGGGGGCGTCCAGTTTCTTGGAGATCACGCCTTCCAGGTCCATGCGACAGGCGCTGTCCAGCACCGCCTGCCCGGTCGAGGCGAAGTGATCGACATAGCGCAGCCGTTTGCGCGCCTTGGCCGGAACGCGGTCGATGTGAGCCTGAAGCCGCGCCTTGCGGTGCGACAGGGGCAGGTCCCGCAGATCGTCCTGCCCCTCGCGCAGCAGGTCGAAGGCGAAATAGACCAGGACGGCGGTCTTGCCGTCCGATATGGCCGCCTGAAGGGCGGAGAAGTCGGGGGTGTGATCCTCGCTCAGGGCGCACAGTTCACCGTCGATCACCCCGTCGGGCCAGGTCGCCGCATCCGCCGCCAGTTCCGGAAAACGGTCGGTCCAGTCATGGCCGCGACGGGTGTAGAGCCGCGCCTCCCCGCCCCCGGTCGCCACCTGGATGCGGTAGCCGTCGAACTTGATCTCATGCACCCAGCCGGCGCCGCCCGGCGGATGGTCGGCGACCTTGCACAGCTGGATCGGGACGAAGGCCGGCGGTTTCGACAGCGTCGCCTCGCTCGCCCTGGCCTTGGGTTTGGCCGGTCCCTTGCGCGCGACGGGACGAGAGGCGGTCCATTCCTTCTTCCCCTCGGATATCTCCGCCAGGCTGCGGCCCGTGGCGATGGAGGCGTCGATCTCCATATTGGCGTCGCCCTCGCCCGGCACGGCCGCCTCGTCCTTCTCCTTGATCAACAGCCAGTTGTTGCGTTTGGACGGCTTGCCGCGATCCGACTTGAGCCGCACCAGGGCCCAGCCGCCCCTCAGACGTTCGCCGTGCAGGGTCATCTTCAGCGAGCCGCGCTTCAGCGCCGCCTCGACATCCGGCTCCTGCGGCTCCCATTCGCCGCGATCCCACAGCTGCACCGTGCCCGCGCCATAGTTGCCGGACGGAATGGTCCCCTCGAAGCTTCCATAGTCGAGCGGGTGATCCTCGACCTCGACCGCCAGGCGCTTGACGGCCGGATCGCGCGACGGGGCCTTTGTCACGGCCCACGACTTCAGCACTCCGTCATGCTCGATGCGGAAGTCGTAGTGCAGCCGTGTCGCGGCGTGCCGCTGGATCAGATAGGTCAGCCGGCCCTTGCGCGCCGCCGTGGCGGCGCCCGCGGGTTCCGGCGTGCGGGTGAAGTCCCGCTTGGCCTTATAGGTCTCCAGTCCGTTCGCCATGCCGCCCTCGTTCGACCCCCGATCAGCGACGCGGCGCGATCCGCCAGACTGTGTTGGACAGGTCGTCCGCAACCAGCAGGATGCGCCGCTGGGCGTCGAAAGTCACGCCGACCGGGCGACCGCGCGCCTCGCCGTCCTTGATGAAGCCGGTGACGAAATCGACCGGCGGACCGGCGGGACGACCGCCTGAGAAGGGCACCCAGGCGACCTTGTAGCCCGACAGGTCCTGACGGTTCCAACTGCCGTGTTCGCCGATGAAGGCGCCCTGGCTGAAGCCGCCGCCGAAGCCGCCGGCCGTCGCGAAGCTGAGCCCCAGGGCGGCGACGTGCGAGCCCAGCGCATAGTCCGGGGCGATGGCGCTCTGGACCAGATCCGGGTTTTGCGGACGGACGCGCGGATCGATGTTCTGGCCCCAGTAGCTGTAGGGCCATCCGTAGAAGGCCCCTTCGCGGACCGAGGTCAGATAGTCGGGCACCAGTTGCGGCCCCAGTTCGTCGCGTTCGTTGACGACGGCCCACAGGGCGCTGGTGGTCGGTTCGATGGCCAGGGCGGTCGGATTGCGAATGCCGGTGGCGAAGGTGCGGTGCGCGCCGGTCTGGCGGTCGATGGCCCAGACGACGGCGCGGTCCTGTTCCACGGCGAGGCCGCGCTCGCCGATATTGCTGTTCGAGCCGATGCCGACATACAGGGTCTGGCCGTCCGCGCTGGCGGTCAGCGACTTGGTCCAGTGGTGGTTGATCGCCGACGGCAGCTTGGTCACTTCCTGGCGCGACGCGGTGATCCGCGTCTGGCCCGGCTGATAGTCGAACCGCACCAGGGCGCCCTGTTCGGCGACATAGAGGGCTCCGTCCACGAAGGCCATGCCGTAGGGCGCGTCCAGATTATCGATGAAGGTGGTGCGCACCTCGGGCTGACCGTCGCCGTTGGCGTCGCGCAACAGGGTGATGCGGTTGCCGCCCTTAACGGACGTCTTGCCCTTGGCCTTGATGACGCCGGCGATGATGTCCTTGGGCCGCAGCTTGGGGGCGTGGCCGCCCGAGCCCTCGGCGATCAGGATGTCGCCGTTGGGCAGGACCAGGATCTGACGCGGGATCTGCAGATCGGTGGCCATCGGGGTGACGACGAAGCCGTCCGGCACGGTGGGCGTTTCGCCGTCCCAGCCGATCGGCGTGGCGATCTTCATCGGCGGCACCAGGGTCTGGTTCAGGCCGGGAAGGTCGGGATTGGCGCCGGTCTGGTTCAGGTTGGGGTCGCTGCGGCTGCACCCGGCCAGGGCCAGGAGGACGGCGGTCGTGCAAAGGAGCTTGTTGATCATCACGCGATCTCCCGCACGGTCGAGTTGGAATAGGCCAGCCAGCCGGCGATCAGGATCAGGACGGTCGACAGGATCGACAGGGTCAGGCCGAAGGCGCCGACGGAGCTCCAGGCGTCCTGGCTGTGCTTGAAGGCGTTGATCAGGCCCAAGACCCAGGCCAGGGCCAGGGCGGCCAGATGGATCACGGCGGCCCGTCGCGCCGGGGTGCGCCAGGACAGGGCCAGGTCGATGAGAGCCCACAGGCCGGCCAGGCCGCCGAACACCAGGGCCCCGACGATCAGCCAGGCCGAGAAGTTCGACCACTGCATCTGGGCCGTCTTCAGATAGGCGATGTCGCTGATCAGGGCGGAACTGAACAGGGCGATGGGAAAGGCCATCAGAATTCCGCGGAACGGATTCAACCTCTCACGGAAGGCGGCGACAGCGGGCATGTGAGGGTTTCCTGCGGCGTCGCCACGATACGGCGACGTCGAACCCAACACGCGGCCCGGTCTTTGGTTCATCCGGCCAGACGCGACCGAAGGCAGTAGAACAGGCCGCCGGCGAGACGCCGGCGGCCTGTCATCGTCTTAGAAGCGCTTGGTCAGTTGAACGCCGTAGGTGCGGGGTTCGTTGACGAAGGCGGTCAGGTTGTTGAAGTCGATGGCGCCGATGACATTCTCTTCGTCGGTGATGTTGCGAACATAGGCGGCGGCTTCCAGCCCCTTGTTCAGATCACGCCAGCCGGCGCGCAGGCCGCCTTCGAAGTTGGTGTCCACCTTGAACTCGACCGATTCATACAGGAACAGGTTGAAGTCCTTCTGCATGGCCCAGTCGGTCGAGGCGAAGAACTCGGTGTCGTCGCCCAGAGGCAGAACATAGTTCAGCGTCAGGTTGGCGGTGTATTCCGGCGCCTGCGGGAAGGGGTTGCCGTCGACATTGGCGCGACGGGTCGTGCCCACGGTGACGATGGGGTCGGTGACGGTGCAGTTCGAGCCGCAGATGGCGACCAGCAGGTTGCTGTCCTTTATCTCGGTGTGGTTCCAGGCGGCGCCGGCCGACAGGCTGAAGCCCGCGCCCAGATCGATGTCGCCGTCCAGCTCCAGGCCGTAGCCTTCACCCTTGTCGGCGTTGATCAGGCGGTTGGAGTTGTCCGCGCCGCCGATGGCGGTGAACTGCATGTCGCTGACTTCGTAATAGTAGGCCGTGGCGTTGAAGCGGGCGCGACCTTCCCACAGGCGGGCCTTCAGGCCCGTCTCATAGGACATGACCGTCTCGGACTCGGCCGTGGTCAGGACCGGCAGGTTGCGGCCCTGGATCGACGGGCCGCGATACCCCTTGGCCACGCGGGCGAACAGGTTGAGGCTGTCATTGACGTCGTACAGGGCGCTGACGTCCCAGCTGACCTGCTCGTCGCCGACCGAAACGGCGCCCGTGCCGCCCGCGCCCGCGCCGGTGACGATCCGGCCCTGATAATCGCGGCTGTCGTCGGTGTAGCGCAGGCCGCCCGTCACCTTCAGGGCCTCGGTCAGCTGATAGTGCGCCTGACCGAACACCGACCAGGAGTCGGACTTCTGGGTGATGTCGGTGACCTTGGTCGGTTGAAGACCGCCGACGCCGTTGAAGGTGCCCGAGACCAGGTTGATGCGCTCATCCCAATAGAAGGCGCCGACCTGCCAGCCGAGGCGGCCGTCGCCGTTCGAGGAGAGGCGCAGTTCATAGGTGTTCTGGCGCAGGTCGCTGGACAGGGTGCCGGTCTCGGAATTGAACGGCGTCTTGTAGGAGGCCGTCGCCGCAGCGCTGGCCACGCCGCCGTCGATGTCGCCGTCGCCCTGGGACGAACCCTGATAGGCGCCGACGATGCCGGTCAGGGTGGCGGGACCGAAGTCATAGGCGACCTGAAGCGACTCGGAAGTGGTCTTCTGCTTCTGGAAGTTGTTGCGGCCGCCGTCGTAATAGACGGTGTCGCGGTCGAAGTTGCCGTTCAGGTCGTTCGAGCCCTTGGTCAGGGCGTTGGCGCGGTTCATCGTGCCCGTGCCGTCATAGTCGCGGGCCTGCAGGGTCAGCAGGGTCGACAGGCGGTCGGTGGGCTGCCAGGCGACGTGGACGCGGGCGGCGACGTCGTCGAACCCGCCCAGGTCGTCACCGTTCGCATCGGCGAAGGACGGGTTGTAGGCGTTGTTGACCCAGTCGTCGCGGTGGTTCCACAGGAAGGCGCCGCGCACCTGCAGGGTCTCGGAGGCCGGCAAGGTGACGGCCGCCTCGGTGCGGGTCGAACCCAGGTTGCCGTAGGTCAGCGAACCGAAGCCGGTGAATTCGTCCGACGGCTTGACGGTGTCGATCTTGATCACGCCGGCCGGGGTGTTGCGACCGAACAGGGTGCCCTGGGGGCCGCGCAGCACTTCCAGCTGCTGCACGTCGAACAGGGGGAAGCCCTTCAGATAGACGCTTTCCAGCACCACATCGTCCAGCACCACCGAGACCGGCTGCGAGGCGGTGAAGTCGAAGTCCACGTTGCCCAGGCCGCGGATATAGAAGCGCGGAGCGTAACGGCCGTTCGAGCTTTCGACCTGAAGGCTGGGCACGCGGCCCGACAGCGACAGGATGTCGGCGCCGCCGGCCGAAATGTCCTGCAGGGTCTGGGGCGTCAGGGCCGTGACGGCGAAGGGCACGTCGCGGATGTTCTCGCTGCGGCGCTGGGCGGTGACGATGATGTCGTCGACGCCGGTCGCTTCAGCGGCGGCGTCAGCGGTTTGGGCGAAGGCGGCGCCTGCGGTCAGCAGGGCGAGACCGCTGACGGTGGCGGCGAGGAGGGCTTGGCGAAGCATGCGCGTGTATCCTTGGCGACATGGGGAGGAAGCTGTCGCGCGAGCCCCTAAGGCCTCAGAAGGCGCGGCGCCAGTCGAGACCTGCGCCTGAATCTTGAACCTTTGACGACGCGGACACAGGAGCGTGACAATCGTGTCCCGAACGACGCATCTGGCCGAACTCGCCATTGTGAAGCTTGGCGGTCGGTGCGAAAATGAAGGTGTGCGTGACTCGGTTCCGCAACCGTATCGACACCGTTAGTATCCCCCCATGTCCTTCGTCACGCCCTCCCGTCGCCGGCTGCTTCACCTCGCTGGAGCGGCGGCCCTGACGTCCAGCCTGGCGTCCGGTCTGTCGGCCGCGCCCCGAAGCCCCGTCGTCGGTCGGGTGCTGGCCATAGCGGACATGCACTCCGCCTATGAACGGACCGCCCGACTTCTGGCCGCGTTCGAGGCCGAGGTCCGGTCCCAGCCGGTTCCGCATGTGATCGCCATCGACGGCGACATCTTCGAACACGGCAACGTCGTGTCCGTGCGGTCGAGCGGCGCCGTCGACTGGGCCTTTCTGGCCGAGGCGGTCCGGATCGCGCCGACCGTGGTCAATCTGGGCAATCATGACAACGACCTGACGCCGGACCTGGCCGAGGTCGTCGGCCGGTTGCGCGGCCTGGGCGTGATCGTGGTCAGCAACATCGTCGATGCGCGGACCGGCGCCGGCTATGCCCCCCCGACGGCGACGGCGCCGTTCGGGAGCCGCTCGCTGCGGATCGTCGGCCTGGCGACCAATGCGCTGAACACCTATCCCAAGGCGTCGCGCGACCAGTTATCCATTCCAGCGCCGGCCGAATGGGCGAACGCCCATTTGGCCGATCTGACGCGCGGCGCCGATCCGGTGCTGGTGCTGAGCCACGCCGGGGTCGTCGCCGACCGCAGCATCCTGCCCCTGCTGCCGGACGGATCCCTGATGATCGGCGGGCACGACCATCTGCTGTTCCAGCATCGCCAGGGACGCAGCGCCTACGCCCACACCGGCTCCTGGACCAACGCCTATACGGCGGCGGGCTTCCATGCGGACGGATCGGTCAGCGTCGCGTCGCATCCCATCGCCGCCGACGCCCCGTCGTCGTCCCGGCTGCAGGCCCTGATCGACGCGACCCTGGCGGAGACCCTGACGGACGCGGACCGGGCCGTTCTGGGACAAGGGGTCGAGGCCCTGTCGCTGGGCGACACCGGCCGCCGCATCGCCGCCGGTTTCGCCCAGGCGGCCGACGCCGACGCCGGCTTCATCGGCCACACCACCCTGGGCACGGGCGCACCGGCGGGGCCGATCACCCGATACATGTTCGATTCCATCGTCCGGTTCGACGGCCGGCTGATGACGGCCGAGGTGTCGCGCGCCCAGTTGGCCGGCTTCATGGCCCGCGCCAACCAGGACCGCCCCATCCCGCTGGAGCAGCGCACCGGCGACTTCCTGTACGGGGCGGTCGCCGCCGGTTCACAGGGGGCCACGGCGCGTATCGTCACGACCGACTGGTGCGCGACCAATCAGGCGGAATATTTCGGGACGACGTCGCTGGCGTTCACGCTGGTGGCGGACCTGAAGGTCAAGCCGGTCGCCCTGTCCGCCCTCATCGAAACCCCGTCGACTCCAGGCTAGAGTCTGACCAGCGACAGACCAATCCTGGAGCGGCCGATGGCGCCGGGGCTCAGGACTGCGAAAGCCGAATCAGGGCGAAGGTCGCCGCCAGGGCGACGACCGCGCTGGTGAGCATGCTGACGATGACGCTGGCGGCGGCGGGATGCGCCTCGACAGTATCGACAATCTTGTCACGGCTCATTTCGGCCGCCGCTTCGGCTTCCTCGCGCAGACGGGCGGCCGCCCGGGCGACCGCGTGCGTCGATCGGGTCACGGCCTCGGTCGCGTCCGCGCCGGTCTTCAGGGCTGCGTCCTTGAGGTGATCGCTGGCTTCGTCGGCGAGGGCCTGAAGGTCCTCGCTCAGGGTCTTGAAGGCGGACTTCGGCATGGGGAGGCTCCTTGGGTGTATGCGCCATTAAAGCCTGTTCTGCAGACGACGTCGGTGATCTGGATCAAGGTGGACGGCGTCGAGCCGGCCTAGTATGCACATGCAGCCAAGAGATCGGACCCGCTGGGTCGGACCGGCGCCAGGCCCCCTTTGGAGAGGGCCTCCATGTCGACGACCCCGCTCGCCACATCTTCGGACATCGCGCTGAACCTGGCGCTTTCGCTCATCTCCGCGTCGGTCGCGCCGGTGTTGTTGCTGGACGGCGACCTGTCCATCGTGGCCGCCAGCCAGAGCTTCCTCGAAACCTTCGACATCGGAACCGACCGGGTCGCCGGCGTGAAGATGGCCGATCTGGGCGGCGGCGAGTGGAACACGCCCCCGCTCTGGGCCCTGCTCAAGGCCACAGCCTATGGGCAGGCCGCGATCCCGGCCTACGAGATGGATCTGGCGTCGCCTTCAGGATCCCGACGTCTGGTCCTGAACGCCCAGCGCCTGGTTTACGGAGACGGACAGGGCGTTCGATTGCTTCTGTCCATCCAGGACGTCACGGAACAGCGCGACCGTGCGCAGCAGAAGGACGACCTGATCCGGGACAAGGCGGTCCTGATCGAGGAAATGCGCCACCGGATCGCCAACAGCCTGCAGATCATCGCCAGCATACTGCTTCAGGGGGTGCGCAAGCTCAGTTCCGACGAGAGCCGGGACTATCTGCGCGACGCCCATCAGCGGATCATGTCTGTCGCCGCCGTCCAGCATCAGCTCTCGGGCGCCGAACTGGGCGACGTCGATCTGCGGGATTATCTGACCGATCTGTGCCGCAGCATCGGCGACTCGATGATCCGCGACCATGACCGGCTGACGCTGTCGGCCACGATCGACGACACCCTCGTTTCATCCGGCAAGGCCGTCAGCCTGGGGCTGATCGTCACCGAACTCCTGATCAATGCGATCAAACACGCCTTCCCCAGGCAGCGGCTAGGGCGGATCACCCTGGATTATCGCGCGCAGGGCGAGGGCTGGACCCTGACGGTCCGCGACGACGGCGTCGGTCTGCCGCCGGACCCTTCGATCGCCAAGCCCGGCCTGGGCGCCGGCATCATCCGGGCCCTGGCTCAACAACTCGGCGCGGTCATCGTCATCACGGACGCCGAACCCGGCGTGCGGGTGTCGATCGTCTGCGCGCCTCCCCCCCTTCACACGTCCTGAAAGGACATCTCATGGTCAACAAGATCCTATCCCCAGACCGCCAGGGCCTGGCGGAAGAACGGCTGGCGGCGCCGGACGTCCATCATGAACCGCACGGTTTCTCCGACAGGTTCGCCCTGGGCTTCACCAAGCTGCTGCGCTTCTCGGCCGACACCTTCTTCGCCAAACGCTACGGCCACCGCGCCATCGTGCTGGAGACGGTCGCGGCCGTGCCCGGCATGGTCGGGGCGACGATCCAGCACCTGACCTGCCTGCGCCGGATGAAGGACGACGACGGCTGGATCCGCACCCTGATGGAAGAGGCCGAAAACGAGCGCATGCACCTGATGACCTTCATCGAGGTGGCCAAGCCGACCTATTTCGAGCGACTGGTGATCCAGATCGCCCAGGCCGTCTTCTATGTGGGCTTCTTCCTGCTCTATCTCGTGTCGGCCCGCACCGCCCACCGGGTCGTCGGCTATTTCGAGGAAGAGGCCGTGATCAGCTACACCCTCTATCTCAAGGAGATCGACGAGGGCCGCTCGCCCAATGTCCCGGCCCCCGAGATCGCCAAACACTATTGGAAGATGGCGCCTGACGCGACGCTGCGCGACGTCGTACTTGTCGTCCGAGCCGATGAGGCCCACCATCGCGACGTCAACCACGGCTTCGCCAGCTCGCTGAACGGCGAAGTCATTGATCACGGCCTCGCCGCCCCCTACCCCGCCCACGCGGCCGAAATCCGCGCCTGAGACCATGCCGATGTCCCGAAGCCCGCACCTCGAACGCCATCTTGTCGGTCGAGTCGGCTGGCTGAGGGCCGCCGTCCTGGGCGCCAATGACGGGATCGTCTCGACGGCGAGCCTGATTGTCGGCGTCGCTGCGGCCGAGGCCAGCCGCAGCGGGATACTGGCGGCGGGGGTCGCCGGACTGGTCGCCGGCGCCATGTCGATGGCGGCCGGGGAATATGTCTCGGTCAGCTCTCAGGCCGACGCCGAAAAGGCCGACCTGGACCGGGAACGGAGCGAACTGGCGGCGGCGCCGGAGGCCGAACTGAAGGAACTGGCGGGGTTCTATACCGCGCGCGGCCTGACACAGGACCTGGCGGACCAGGTCGCCGTCCAGTTGACGGCGGCTGATGCGCTGGGCGCCCATGCGCAGGATGAGCTGGGGATCTCCGCGATCACCACCGCTCGCCCGATCCAGGCGGCCCTGGCTTCGGCCGGCGCCTTTTCGATCGGAGCCGCCGTGCCTCTGATCATCGCCATCGTCTTCCCCCCGGCCCTGACCGCCGTTTCGGTGACCGTGGCGGCCGTCATCAGCCTGGCCCTCCTGGGCGCGGTGGGGGCCAAAATCGGCGGCGCCGCCATGCCGAAGGCCGTGCTGCGCGTCACCCTTTGGGGTGTTCTGGCCTTGGCGATCACCGCCGGAGTCGGCAGAATTTTCGGCGCGGTCATGTGACCGGGCGGCGGCCTCATCCCCGACTCTCTGACCGACGCAGGATGGGCGCCAGCAACCGTTTCCGGCGCGCGGCGCCCCATCGTCCCTCGATCCTCATCTCCGCCTAGACGGTAGGGATCGTGCCCCCATCGATCACATACTCGCCGCCGTGAATGGCTGCGGCGCGGTCGGAGGCGAGGAATGCGATCAACTCGGCGACCTCCTCCGGTTTCGCCGCCCGCCCCAGGGGGATCCCGCCGAGCG